>Ga0210057_1000141_pt1 | contig 136676 bp, 124 predicted proteins | sample CryGeyCG2114_010_2_FD_183968 | JGI IMG/M metagenome (GOLD analysis project Ga0210057, IMG submission 183968) | Groundwater microbial communities from aquifer - Crystal Geyser CG10_big_fil_rev_8/21/14_0.10 (SPAdes) (version 2) | ecosystem: Environmental > Aquatic > Deep subsurface > Groundwater...
AAATCGGGCGCGCGCAAAATGAAAAGAGCAAAGAGTATTTTTCTGTGGTGTGGCGAGCTTGTCGAGCAGTGGCGGGGCTGGCTTCCTTATTGGGGGTTTTGCTCAAAAAAAGTTCGAACATCAATCAAAAAACACCGCAGTTTTTCGAAAAGGGTTTCAGAACCAAAAATATGGTCGGCACAAAGTGTTGTCTGTTCTGAATTCCCCCCAAAAAATCCTGAATCCAAAAGGGTTCGCCACGCAGAGCGTGGCTCAAAAAAGACAGTTCGATCCTTAATTTGAAAGTTCGAACCGACTTTTTTGAATTCCCGAAGTATTGAAGCAGAATGTCCCCACACCCTAACTAATTTCAAAACAAACATGAAGCCGGAACAGTATCTTGATAGCCACAACATCACCTATGCGCGCCACGAACATCCTCCGGTCTTCACCGTGGAGGATGGGCTCGCGCACACTGCCAGAATTCCTGGTATGGCCTGTAAAAATCTCTTTCTGCGCGATCAAAACAAGACCCGCTATTTGCTCGCAGTCATTCCGGCCAATAAAAGAGCCGACCTCAAATCTCTCGCTCTTGTCACGAGCGTTTCCAAGCTCTCTTTTGCCTCACCTAAAGACCTTGAAGAAAAACTTGGCCTGACCCCGGGCTCGGTCTCTCCATTTGGACTCATAAACGACGTGAGTCTTCACGTTGAGCTTTGGATAGACAATGAGGTGTCGCGCGCGCCCATTGTCACCTTTCACCCAAACCAAAACACCGCCACTCTTGAACTCACCCAAGAAATGTTCCAGCGTTATCTGGAGAGTCTCAAGCACTCCTTACACACTTTCTGAAATTCAAAGTTCAGCAAATCATACTTTGGGGGAAGCGGGTAGGGATTAAAATTTCCCCTTCTACAATCATTGTTTGTCGTGGTATTATGGCTATATGATACGAAACATTGTCACTATTATTGTTATCCTGGTAGCCACAGGAGCGGTATGGGTTTTTCGCGAAAACACGACCTCAAACGCCCCGGCCGAGGAGTCCTCAAACGCCCAAGAGCGAGAGGAGGGCAACCAAGCCCAAAAAATAGCGGGCGACAACGAGCGACCGAGGGAAACCCCAGAAGTTGAAAAACAGACACAAGCAGAGGAGCCGAGTAACTCCATTTCCGGCATTGTCGTAGAAAGTTCCGAGAATATTGCTATAAATCCAACCGAAACAGCCACTCCCTCGGCAAGCTCGGATGATCTCCCTGCGACCCCTGCTCAACCCGAGCCACCTGCCGCTCCGGCGGAAGAACAGAAACAGCCAACAGTGGCACCTGAGCCGAAACCCGCGGTAGTGAACAGTGCCACGACCTTTACATGCGAAAACGACCGTGATGTCGAATCGCGGGCTTATGTTCTCGTACTTGGTATTAACAACAACAATGATCCAACCGGCGCGCAGACGTGGATAGACGGGGCAACGGCGGGAGACATAAAGAATAGCGGTAATCTGGTCTTCGCCTACGATAAAAGCAGGTCGCTTGTCGACCTAAGTGCCGACTTTATAAACAGATTCAATTCCTTTGTGGACGGAAAGAAGCCGGAGGAGGTTGTCGTCATTGGCTGGAGTGCGGGGGGCGTCATTGCCGCCTCACAGGCGCATCGTCTCCAGGTGCCGGGGTCACTCGAAATCCACACTGTCGCCTCTCCCCTCAAGGGCTACTCGCTGGGTGGCTTCCTTGAGTTTCTCCTGGAAGAGCAGACCGGTTTCGGCCGTGAGATCGGTCTTGGCTTTGGCCCCTTCCTCGCCCCGCCAGCAAACGCCCGCGTCTACCACCACAAGACCGTCACCGACTCCGACCTCTCCGGACGATGTGGGGATTTTGCCAGCTTCTGCAACCCGCGCATTATCCAAGCCAATAACCTTGCCGGAGCAAAGGAGTTCTACTACCCACAGTACGACCATGAGCCCATCATGCACGCCGTGGCCGAGATGGTGGTGGCGTGCCGAAAGTAACTAATAAAAAGAGTCTCGAGTACCATGAAACTAAAAACAAACAGCCAGGCGCCGGAGATAAAACTTCCGGATCAAGATGGTAAAGTACATAAGCTCTCGGACTACAAGGGTAAGTGGGTGCTCGTCTATTTTTACCCAAAAGACGACACGCCGGGGTGTACCAAAGAGGCGTGCGCTATCCGCGATGACTTTGATAATTTTGAGAAGTTAAAGATTAAGGTCCTTGGTGTCAGTGCCGATTCAGTAGCGAAACACAAAAAGTTCGCGGAGAAATACAACCTACCATTTACACTACTGGCTGATGAAGAAAAGAAAACTGTCGGAGACTACGGTGTCTGGGCCGAAAAGAAATTCCTCGGAAAAAAATACATGGGCATCCTCCGCTCCTCTTTTCTTATAAACCCCAAAGGCAAGATTGCGAAGATATATGAAAACGTGAAGCCGGCGGAACACGCGGAAGCGGTACGGAAAGATGTCGTCGAACTTGTGGCACAATATGTTTAAAAGTAACAAGAAACTGGGAATGACCGTTCTCGAGCTTGTCGTCACACTAGCGGCCATTGTGGTCGTGGTGGCGGCCGGGCCGAGACTTTACGAGGTCTTTCGCATTAAAGCGCACGACATTCGCCGCCTACGCCATGTCGAACAGCTTCAGAACGCGCTTCAGCTATACTACACACACAACAACACCTATCCTGTCGCAACCAGAGAGGAAGAAATCACCGGCGACGACACCCTAACTCGCGCCCTTAGCCGGAGCTTCCTTATCCTCGACACGCGCCTCCCGGTGGACCCGCGCGCGCCGGAATACACTTATCGTTACCAAACCTCTTCGGATGGCCAGCAGTACACCATCACCTACTGCATGGAAGCATTTAAAGACGCGACTCACGCCCCCGGATGCGACAACCGCGCCTACCCTATCCCCATCGGCAGTAAATAGGCGCGGTGTGTGCACTGACGCGCCTCGCGCACAATTGACACTTGACCGGATCATCCAAACTGCCACCTTCCATAAACTACCATGCCCCCAATCCGCTCATTAGAAAATACTCTTGACCGCAATACGGTCATCTCCTGGCACACCAATGGAGTGGGTCATACTTCTCGCCCCGCGGGCTGGTACGTGGGGATCATTGGTAGTGCTTCCATAGCCGCTCTTATGTCTGCCTATTTTGGTAATTTTCTGTTCGCCATCCTGCTTATACTCAGTGGCCTTGTTCTTGCATTATTAAGTGCCCGTGGGCCGGACACCGTCCAGTACAACGTCTCTGTAAGAGGCGTCCAGATTGGCGACCAGCTTCATCCTTATCACAATCTTACTTCATTTTGTATACACGAAAGAGACGAGCCACTCTTGGTCCTACACTCCAAGCGGGCCTTTATGCCTGTGTTTACCATTCCCCTCCCACCCGACGCGCACGAGCACGTGCGTCACGTTCTTCTTCATTTCTTGATTGAGGAAAATCACGAGATTCCCTACTCCGACCAAATGGCGCGGGCGCTGGGACTGTGAGAATAGTTGGTAGTTGATAGTTAATAGTTTTTAGTTTTTAGAGAGAATGGGCAAAATATGCGAGATCATTCATGCAATTGAAAATGTGCTCGCAACATGGTATTGTACTAAAACTCGCTCCCGTCGTTCAATGGATAGGACACTCCCCTGCGAAGGGAGAAATGCAGGTTCGACTCCTGCCGGGAGCATAGCCAAACGAAGTGAGGACATGCTCCCGGAGCACATGAACTGCTTCATGTGCGACAGGAGTCGAACGCCGGAACGTTGTCGAGTCAGCAGACGAGACCGTGAGGCGGTGCCCAGCCCGAGTGGAGCGACGGCGACACGAGAGGCGAGGGAGACAAGCGAAGCGGTCCTGCCGGGAGCACTAGGTTGAACAAAGGAAACGGCTTTGCTTTGTTCAACACTTGTGCTAGCCGGAGTCATGTCCCGCAAGCTTGCGGGACAGACGAGGCGGGGTCGCGGAAATCCGTGAGCGACGGCGAACGGATTATCCGAGACCATAGCCAAACGAAGTGAGGACATGCTCCCGGAGCACATGAACTGCTTCATGTGCTCCGGAAATGGCCTTTGACTTTTTTATACCTTCATAACATTCAAGCTTGGTACCTTTGTAAAATCCTTTGTATTTCTTGTAAGCAATGTCGTTCCCGCGGAAAGTGCGGTTGCGGCAACGATAGCGTCCGGCGTTCTCAATTTAGTGAGCCTTCTGATATCCCCGACGAGATCTGCGATGTGAGTATCTAACGGAACTTGCTGTGTTTGAGATGGGAAAGTTATAACATCCACATACTGCTTCTTGGTAAGCCCTGGTTTTGATAAGAGCTCGGCGCGCACCACAGTTGGAACATACACGGCGGCGTGGGCCGCTTCCTTGTCTAACCAGGTGACCACTTCAACATCTCCGGCAAGGTAGTATATTATGACGTTTGTATCGAGAGTGAACATGATTTTGTTACCACTCTCTGCGCATTTTCTTAACCTCCTTCAACCAGAGTTCGGCCTCCTTTTTCGGCACGGAGCCGACAACCTTCTTCCACACTGAAAGACGGCTCGGACGTTTGCGCGACCCGTGGAGGGATGGCGATACAATCAATATCCTCTTCCTTTCTTCTGTTTTGTTCATGGTACAAATGTATCATGATAAGCCCCAGATGGTCAAAGAGATGCTGACTCCCGAGACAAAGACCAAAACAAGAGAAAGTTATGCCTCCACACAAACTATCCGCAAGAAGAGTCCTGTCGACCATCGTAACTGTAGGATTTTTTTTGGGGCTGGCGAGCCTAAGCGGTTCAATCGCCCACGCCCACGGAGAAGGCGAGGCGTCAGAGCCCATTCGAGCCGAGGTGGTGCGCGTGCTTGCGGACACCCTTGAGGGATTGCCGGGGCTTTCGCTACAAACGCGAGTGCAGGAGCTCGAAGTGCGCCTCCTCAACGGGCCAGAGGAGGGAGGGCTGGTCGTGCTAGTAAACGATCTCGTTCCTCTTTCTGTGGGCGACAAGCTTTTCGTGACAAGTTTCGTCGCCTCTGACAACACTCTCGCTTATGGCATCTTGGAGCCGGACCGGCGTGGGGCGCTTCTTCTCTTTGCTATTCTTTTTGCCGCCATCGTTGTTTTCTTTGGGGGTAAACAGGGTCTACGCGCTCTCCTTGCCCTCGCGGGCAGTTTTTTCATTATCTTCTACCTCCTCTTCCCCGCTCTCCTGGCCGGTTATCCGCCCGTGCTCGTGAGTACCCTTGTGGCGGTGGCAATTATAACCTTCGCCATCCTCGTCACCCACGGGTGGAACAAAACCTCGCTTGCGGCTCTCCTCGGAACCATCACCACCATCCTGCTTGCTATTATCTTTGCCGAGCTAGCAGTCTCGGCCACAAATTTGAGTGGCTTTGCCGACGAAGCGGCCATGTATGTAAACCTTGATTCCGGTGGTCTTCTTAATTTTCGCGGGCTTCTCTTGGGGGCCATCATCATCGGTATCCTGGGCGTCCTCGATGACGTGGCCATCACCCAAGCGGCGGCGGTCGAGCAACTACGCAAGGCCGCCCCGCATCTCTCTCGAAAAGAACTGTATCGCAAAGCGCTTGTCATCGGCCGCGAACATGTGGGCGCTCTTGTAAACACTCTCGCCCTCGCCTACGCCGGTGCCGCCCTGCCTCTCCTTCTCTATCTTGCCTCGGGCGCGGAGCCCTTCGCTCTCGCCATCAACCGCGAGGTTTTCGCCGCTGAGATTATTCGCACCATAGTGGGCAGTACCGCCATTATTTTCGCCGTGCCCATAACCACTTGGCTCGCGGTCAGGCTTTTAGAGACAAAAGGTGTGCAGCTCCTGTAAGGAGGGAGTAAATGCGAGTTTCGTAACTTATAGTCAGCGACAGGCCCAACTACGCTGGCCGATAAAGTCAATCTGAAAAAACATTCCAACATTCTTGAGAATGCTGGAATGTTTTTTTGTGTTGGTTTTGGGTGGGAACTACTTCGCCGATACCAAACGGGCAATGCGAGACTTGCGGCGGGCGGCGGTGTTTTTCTTGATGACTCCTCCCTTGCCGGCTTTATCAATCGCCTTATATGCAGAGGCGAGCATCGCTTCGGCCTCCGTCCGCTTGCCTTCTGCCACAAGCTTTTGGACTCGCTTTAAAACATCGTGAGCAGTCCGCTTGCGCCTGATGTTGTACACCCGCTTTCGCGCGCTCACGCGCAAGGTCTTTTTTGCTGATTTTTTTATAGCCATGTGTTTATACTAGGGCACAAACTAGGGCGTAGGGCGTAGGAAATTCTAGTTTCTAGTTTCTAGTTCACTACGAGCTTCCCGCTTCCTAGAGCCTAGAGCCTAGAGCCTGTCCATAGTAACACGGGCTCTATTTAAAATCAACGGTTTGGAAAAACCGCGCAATCTCTATATACTTATACTATGATTGGACAACTTACTGGAGTGGCGCGGGTGAGAGAGCCAGGGCTCGTCATTCTTGACGTGGCCGGAGTGGGCTACAAACTCGCCGTGACCCATGAAACTCAAAACGCTCTCCCAAAAGACGACTCCCCTGTCACCCTCTGGACCCATCTTGCGGTACGGGAAAATGCTCTAGACCTCTACGGCTTCGCCACCCGCGAAGAGCTTTCTTTTTTTGAGCTTATCATCACCATCTCTGGCATCGGCCCCAAGAAAGCTATTGCTATTCTTTCTCTCGCTCCTCTGGCCGTGCTCCGGGAGGCCATCGTTAAAAAGGACGCCTCATATCTTACCAAGGTTGCCGGGGTCGGTCGCAAAAATGCCGAAAAGATTGTGCTCGAGCTCCACGACAAGCTAGGAGCTCTTGGGGCGACGGACGAAGAGTCGCCCGCCCTGCAGGCAGATAGCGACGTCTTGGAGGCGGTGCGCGCCCTCGGCTACTCTCTGCAAGAGGCTCGCGAGGCCGTGAAACGAGTGCCGAACAGTGTCACTGGTATTAACGACCGCATAAAGGAGGCCCTGCGACAGATGGGTAAGTAGAAAACAATTGACCAGCGGAACAATTGACAATTGACTTTATGCAAATGCGTCCGTATCCAATAATCCCCCGGTCAATTGTCAATTGTTTTTACGAAGTAAACTATGTATGACAAACTAACTCGCATCGGTAGAAAAATCATCCCGCGGAGGTTGTTCACTTGGGGCCAACCAGTCTACCACTACGTCTTGGCGTTACTCGGCGCCATTCTTTACCGCTTCCCTTCACGCCATATCTTTGTGGTGGGTATCACCGGCACCAAAGGCAAAACTACAACAACCGAGCTCGTGAGCGCCATTCTAGAATCGGCCGGCTACACCACAGCCATCGCCTCCACCTTACGCTTCAAAATTGGAACTGCTTCCGAGCGTAATCTCTACAAGATGACCATGCCTGGTCGCTTTACGGTGCAACAGTTTTTGCGCCGGGCCGTCAAAGCTGGGTGTGACTATGCCATTTTAGAGATGACCTCAGAGGGAGCCAAGCAGTACCGCCACAAATTTATCAACCTCGACTCCCTTATCCTTACTCAGATTGCGCCCGAGCATATTGAGTCTCACGGCTCCTACGAGGCGTATGTCAGAGCCAAACTCTCTATCGCCGAGCAACTTCAACGCTCGCGTAAACGTAAAAAGAGTCTTGTTATCAACATTGAATCTCCCGAGGCGGAGCGCTTCCTTACTATCGGCGGGGTCCAAAAAATCACTTACTCCAGTAAAGACGCGGAACCATCGACTCTTTCTGACACATCCTCAAACATCACCATAAACGGCGAAAGTCTGGCGGTACCCCTCGTGGGAGATTTTAACGTCATGAATATTCTGGCCGCCGTCACTTTCGCGAAAACGGAAAACGTCACCACGGCCGCCATCAAAAAAGCCCTCGCTTCCTTCAAGGGCGTTCCCGGTCGCATGGAGGAGGTTCTTCTCCATGTCAACGATGGTTCCAGTCAGAAAACCCCCTTCCGAATCATTGTGGACTACGCGCACACCGCAGAGTCGCTCGAAGCGGTCTACAAAACCTTTCCGGATAAACGCAAGATATGCGTTCTCGGTTCGTGCGGAGGGGGGCGAGATCGCTGGAAGCGTCCCCTCATGGGAGAGGTGGCCGACACCTACTGTGATGAAATCATTCTTACCAACGAGGATCCATACGACGAGGACCCACGCGCTATTGTGGAGGAGGTGGCCAAGGGAATTAAAAACAAAAAGCCGGAAATCATTATGGATAGGCGCTTCGCCATCCGTCGCGCATTGGAGTTAGCAGTGGTGAAAATGGTACCTGGTACATTTTCTGCATCCGAGAAAATGTACCAGGTACCTTACAACACCGCAGTGCTCATCACCGGCAAAGGCACCGACCCCTACATCATGGGCCCTGCTGGCACAAAGATAGTCTGGGACGACAAAGCGGTGGCGGAGGAAGAACTGGCGAAGCTTATGGCTTCGCACAATTGACATATAACAATTAACAATTGACTTAATGAATTCGAACTGTGTTTTGGTCAATTGTTAATTGTTATATGTCACATGTTTCGTAAAGCGAACTATGCCCGAACTACCCGAAGTACAAACCACAGTGGACGGCCTCAACCGCACCGTGCGCGGAAAGGTTTTTAAATGTGCCTGGGTGGACTGGCCACACAAGATTAAGGGCATACCGGGCCAAGAGTTAGGGAGGCAACTTAAAGGAGCCAAAATAATTGAGGCTCGCCGGCTCGGTAAAAATATCTTTATCAAGCTCGATAATGACTACACCATCCACGCCCACCTGAAGATGACGGGGCACTTTTTGTTTGGGAAATGGAAGATGGCACCTTCGTCATTGCCACCGCCTCTGGCGGGGTCCCGTCCAAAGGCGGGACGAGAACCGAAGCAAACCAGGGAACAATGGCAAGTTCCTAGATTACCACGCTCCACCGAAGCGGAGCTCGCAAAGACAGAGGAAACGAAAAGGTGGATAGCGATAGAACCTCAAGCCATGCGAGATGACCCGGGCAACAGATTCATTCGCCTCATGTTTACCTTTACCGACGGCACCCAACTTGCTCTTTGCGATATGCGCCGTTTTGCTAAGGTGGGCCTCTACCCCACCGAAGAGGTTGCTGAACATGTCGAGATTGGTCTTTTGGGGCCAGACCCTCTTGATAAAGATTTTAAGCCAGGCGACCTCGCAAATATCCTGAAAAACCCCACGGCTCGACCAATTAAACAGTTTTTAATGGACCAGACCAAGATTGCCGGCATCGGCAACATCTACTCGGACGAGATCCTCTGGCGCTCCGGCATCCACCCACGGCGCAAACCGGCCAGCGTAACTAGAGCGGAAATTAAAAACCTTCACAAAGCCATGCAAGAGGGATTAAGGAAGGGCCTCGATATGGGCGGTGACTCTGACGTGGACTTCCGCAACATTGACGGCGAACGTGGCCGTTTCCAAGAGACCCACCGCGCCTATCGTTGTACTGGCAAGCCTTGCGGGAAGCGCGACTGCGGAGGTACTATCACCCGCGAAGTCATCGGCGCTCGAAGCGCGCATTATTGCTCCGTGCACCAGGTTTAACCCAATGTGAGGCAAGAGTAAAGAATGAAGAAGCCGTTCAAGCTTCTTGCTTCTTTACTCCTGGTTCTTTATGCTACCACTATGCCCGACGCACCCGAACCCACAGCAAGCAACCCTATCTGGTGGTTTTTAGCCCTCATGCTTGGGCTTTTCATCATCTGGATGTTCACCGGTGGCCCGCAGAGGTATGAGGAACAACATAAGCTCACTCCACCAACCACACAGACAGAGTGAGCTAAGCGCGAAGCACCTGACTCTAAGCACTAAGCACGAAACCTGCCTGCCGGCAGGCAGGTCTGAAGCACGAAACAAATTCTAAGCACCAAATCATAAATAGCAAAACGAGCTCCGTTTCACATGGGAACTACGCATATGGTTGTCTTTGCGAGGTACTCCGAAGCAATCTAGATTGCATATAACCGAGCAAGCTAACTGGATTGCTTCGCATGGAGCGCTCGCAAAGACCGGAGGGGTGTTGTGCGTAGATCCTAGTTTATTAGCGACGTAGCGCGAGCGAGATGAAAGTGTACTCACTTTCATCTCCGAGCCGAGGAGCTAATATAGGGTCTAATACCCCGCAGACCTGCCCGCCGGCAGGCAGGTCTGCCGCGGAGATGGAGCGCCGCAGGCGCACGTCATGCGGGGATTGCCCCGCGGGATAGTACCCTCTATTTGGTTTTTGTGCTTTATGCTTTGTGCTTTATATGTTCTGTACCCTAAAAAGGGCGACGCCCGCCGCCACCGAAACATTGAGTGACTCCTTGCGGCCACGCATGGGGATTTCAATGGCGACATCACACTGCTCCAAAATATCACGAGAGAGGCCGTGGCGCTCCTCGCCGAGAACGAGAGCGCACCGCTCGGGCGCGCGAAAAGCCTTGTAATCAATCGCTCGAGCATCCTGTTCGAGAGCGACCACCGCATAACCCTGCTGCTTCAGTTTTTCAATAGCCACTACTGTCTGCTCTTCCCGCTCCCACGAGACCGACTCCTCTGCTCCAAGAGCGGCCTTGTGTAAGTCGGCTCGGGGCAGGCCAAAACGGTCGAGGGGGCCGGGCGTATAGCCACAAAGAATAATCTTCTTCACGCCAACAGCATCGGCCGTCCGGAAAATGGAGCCGACGTTATGAACACTACGGATATTGTGCAACAAGAGAGCAACTTTGGTCATTGCGGTAAGTTGGCTTTTCATGGCTTGTCGTCACAAATTACTAAGTCTGCCCAGACCGAACGACTCGAGTAAATTACTGTGTCCGCCCACCAGGATTCGAACCTGGGACCCTCTCCTTAAAAGGGAGCTGCTCTACCAACTGAGCTATGGGCGGACACAGTAATTTATAAGGGGCAGTCTTTCGGGTGGCTACCCACCAAGCCGAGACTTCGATCGACTCCCCGCACCCCCGCCACAGCGGCGCGTCCGGACCGAGCTACGGGAGGGAAGCGGAGAAGCAACAATTAACTTCGCCTTACACAAACTGGAGGTGTCTGTGAGCGAAAGAAGAAAGTTTCTTTTGCATAGGACGAAATGCCTCGAAGTCGTACTCGTAGATATCAATCCGCACCACCTCTCCATTTTTGTCGATATCTAAAACAGTATTTCCTTGGAGCATGGAGTCCACGCTTCTTCCCTTTTTGAGGACAAGAGATAAAACCTCGCTTTCTTTGTCATATGAGATTTTTACCGGTGCTTTTTTCATAGATATTTATCAATCTTAGTGCTATCAATGACGGTGAGAATTCTAAAAACTTTTCCCCGAAACAGACCGGCGACAATCAGTACCCGTTTTGCCTTTCGCACAACTATTCCTTTCTTGAGCAAAAAGTGTCCCTCTGCGTCGTGCCCGATGACATCGGGAGTGGCGAGTGTTTGTTCCAAATGACGAAACAGTATCTTTCGCTCTAAAAGACGTCCTCTTGCGTGCTTAGTAAGTTCATAGGAGGTAAAGTCCATGACACAATGTAGTTCATACTACCACTGACACACCATATATGTCAAAAAGACGAGCGGCTCACACCCCAAGCACCCAGCGCTCAAGGTTGATGCCAAAATCTTCTGAGTTGCGGTGCGAGTCGTGGAAGAGACGGACAAGGTCTGCGTGCATAGCAACAAGCCCCTGGTCCGTAAACCGCTTCGTGGCCGCAACACTCTTTTGATACACAAAATCATACTTAATGCCGAGCTCCTCTTGGCTTAGCCCTCTTCCAATGAGGACAATCTGCTTGACCTGATTTACAAGCTTCCAAAATAGTTGTTCGTCGGCAAAGCCCGCTCGGCGGGCACGTTCGAAAGCCACCCAAGTGAGACGCTTGTTGCGGGTGGCGAGGGCGTCGAGAAAGGCGTAGGCTAGCTTTTCGTCGGCCTTCGCGTAGGGAGCCTGAAAGGCTTCCATCTTTGCGTAAGAAGTAAGCTGTTTAACCACTTCCGCGGGCATTTTCTCCTCTAGGAATACAAAGAGTTGCACAGAGCCGTGGAGCATGGGAGCCAGCTCAACGAGCATGGCTCTGGCGGTCTCTTTCTCGAACAGTCCCTCTCCGCTCACAAGGGCTCTAGAGCCAAACAAAGACCGCGCCACGGCCTGCTCTTCGAGCACGGCGCGAGTGACAGTCTCCGGCTGGAGGCGCAGGTGCGGACGGGCGGACTCTTCCGCGAGAGCAGAGTTAATAAGCGCGAGATAACGCGCTTTCGCTTTTTCTCTGTGGGAACCGTGGAGGAGGTATAACATGGGGAATGGAAAATGCTTGAAAAAAGCACGAAGCACTAAATCTGAAGCACGAAACAAATTCTAAGCACTGAATTAACAAGGGTCTGTCGCCGAATAGACTTTCGAGCTAGTTTTCCCAAAGTGCGAGCGAGACGAAGGTGAAAAAACGGAGTAGTAGCAGGGCTACCATGAGTATTTTTCACCGAGTCGCAGCCGCACTTTGGGGAAAATAGCCGAAATGGATATTCGGCGACAGGCCCAACAATACCCAAACGAATTCTGTTTCTTATTTGGAGCTTTGAGTTTAGTGCTTGTTTCGTGCTTCAGATTTAGTGCTTCGTGCTTAGCATCCATAAATTTCCGACTTACTACTTTCCATAATCCTCCAAACCTCCCCAGTTTTCGCCTACAGAAACATGAACAGGAAACGAGATGGGTTCGGTAATCACCCCCTCCATCACTTGCCGAATCACCGGCACCGCTACATCCACCTTATCCGCTTCAACCTCATAAATCAACTCGTCGTGAACCTGGAGGAGCAGGTGAACACTCTTTTCCAGTTTTGCCTTCTGGAGCGCCTCCGGCACTCGGCCCATGGCGATTTTAATGATGTCGGCCGTGGTCCCTTGGATGGGCGCGTTCATGGCCATGCGCTCCTCCATACTGCGGACATAAGGCAGTTTCGAGCGTATTTTGGGATAGTAGCGTCGCCTCCCAAAGTAGGTGCGCGTGTAGCCCGTGGCATGGGCCTCTGCCTTGACCTTATCAAGATAAGCCCGAAGGCCGGGAAATCGCTCGAAGTAGGCCTGATAAAACTCCTCCGCTTCGGCTCGCTCGGTACCGAGATTTTGCTTCAAGGCGTTTACGCCCATGCCATAGAGAATGCCGAAGTTTATCACTTTCGCCCGTCTGCGCATCTCGCGGTCGACTTGCTCCGGAGCGACATTAAAAACAGCGGAGGCCACCCCGAGATGTACATCTATCCCTTCTTTAAATATCTGCAAAAACTGTGGGTCCCCCGAAAGCATCGCCGCCACCCGCAGGTCTATTTGTGAGTAATCAAAAGCGACAAGCAGATGTCCGGGACTCGCCAGGAAGGCGGAGCGCATGGCTCGCCCCAACTCCGTCTTGATGGGAATATTCTGAAGGTTCGGCTCTATCGAAGACATACGTCCGGTGGCCGCTCCGGTCTGCACCATGGTAGAGTGCAGACGGTTCTCGGAATCAAGGAGAGGTGGGATGGCGTCGAGATAGGTGGAAAGGAGTTTCTGATACTCACGATACTCCATAATGGCATCGATAATAGGGTGCTCCCCTTTTAACTTCTCAAGCTCCGTCACCTTGGTGGAAACCTGCCCCGTGGCCGTCCTTTTGACCTTCTTGCCCCCAAGCTCAAGCTTTTCAAAAACTATCGAGCCGAGCTGTTTGGGGGAGTTGATGTTAAACTCTTCGCCCGCCTCTTTCCAAATACTCTTTTCCAGCCGGGCGAGCACGACATGGTACTCCCGCGAAAGATGCGCGAGGTGTTGTGGGTCTATAAGAATACCGCGCGCCTTTGCTTCCGTAAGCAAGGGGATGAGGGGAAGCTCGATTTCATCATACACCAGCATAAGGCCATTTCGAGAGAGCTCTCCACGCAGTTTCTCCTCGGCCTCGGTGACGGTTTTTGCCCCTGTGTGCGCAAAAATGGCCTCCTTTGAGAGCTCATGGTGCCCCGGGTCAAGAAGCCAGTAGGCAAGCTTCAGTCGTTCCAGGTGTGCTTCCTCTACTTTTGGAATAAGAGATTTGACACCATCACCGTCCTCGTCACCAAGCGAAAGCTGTTTTTCATTTTTCTTCTCGTCAGAAGCATTTCCCTTTCTTGGCGAAGGAGAACTCCCCGTGGCCCCATTTGAGACTAGAGCCTTATCCTCAGACAGTTTGAGCTCCGCGAGGCGAGGAAGGAGACTTTTAAAGCCGAGTTTCTCAAAAAGAGGGCGCACTTTCTCAGAGGTAAACTGTTCTGCGAAGAGGTGTTCCTCAAGATTAAAAGTAATGGGCGCGTCTCTGCGGATAGTGGCAAGCATTTTCGAGAAGAAAGCTTCATCTTTGTGGGCGAGCAGGAGCTCGACCACTCGGGGCTTGAGGCCCCCGAGTGAGCAGATGGCAGCCCCGACGCTGGCGGTCGGGATCCAGACATCGCTTGAGGCGAGTGTCTGGGATGGCAGCCCCAACGCTGGCGGTCGGGATCCAGACATCGCTTGAGGCGAGTGTCTGGGATGGCAGATGGAGCACTCGTTTCTGCTTTCTGTTTTTTGGCTTTGTGTCCGGACGCTTTCGGTCGGGATCCCGACCACCGCTTTGCGGGGCGTCGGGGCTTTGTTTGGTTTTTGTGCAGTTTGTGATTTATGCTTTTCGAGCTCGTCGTACAACCGCTCTAAAGAGCCAAACTGTACAATGAGCTCGGTGGCTGTTTTTTCTCCAATACCCGGCACTCCGATAATGTTATCAGAGGGGTCCCCGCGTAAGCCCTTAAAATCAGGTAGAAGCTTCGGAGAAAAGCCAAAGCGTTTAAACACCTCCTCTTCACTGTAGAGCACTGTATCTTTAATACCCTTCCGAAGCGTGTAGACCACCACCTTGTCATCATCAACAAGCTGGAGAGTGTCCATGTCGCCCGAGGCGATGATTATTTGGTAGTTAGCAGATGGCAGATGGCAGATGGCAGATGAATCTTCTTTAGAGTTTGTAGTTTTTAGTTTGTAGTTTTTAGGGGGGGCGAAAATCTTCGTGCCTCGTGCCTCGTGCTTCGTGCCTCCTTGAGACAGTTGTTCCACAATTGTCCCGAGCATGTCGTCCGCTTCAAAGCCGGGGGCAGACACCACCGGAATTCCGAACGCCTCGAAAATGGCGGGTGAGGCCACTATCTGAGAGATGAGAGCCTCGTCTACCTTAGCGCGTTTTGCTTTATACCCCTCATACTCGCGATGACGAAATGTGGCTTCCGGTAGGTCATAGCAAGCGACAATCGAGATAGGTTGAAAACTCTTTATGATACTTATAAGCATGACGGCCAGGCCGTAAAGAGCCCCGGTCGGTTCTCCTGTGCTAGAGGTAAACTCGGGCATGCTGTGATAGGCCCGATGGAGAATAGCGTGGGTATCGAGCAGCACAATCCGCTTTGTAGCTGGTAGTTGGTAGCTGGTAGCTGGTATGTTTTTTTTCTGTGTTTTTGTATCCATAGTGTTCTGCTAGCTACTATCTACAAGCTACTGGCTACTGAATCCGGCAACTCTATCTCCCGAGTGGTCTCGTCTATGAAACGGAAATAGAGCGGGATGGTCGTGTCCATCGGCAGCGCCGTAGCCACACGTTCGGGCCATTCAAGAGCTACGATCTTGTCCGCTGGCATGATGACCTTTTCCCAATTAAGAGCCTTAAGGTCGTCTGCAGTCTCAAACCGATAGGCATCGATGTGCACGAGTTCGGACCAAGAAGAGTCGAAGCCACAACAGATCGCATAGTTTTTCATCAACACAAAAGTAGGGCTGGTGATCCTTTCTTTGATACCAATAGCCTTCGCCAACCCTTGAACAAAAGCTGTCTTCCCCGCCCCCAGATCGCCATACAGGGCAAGGACTGGGGTGGTTTCCTTGTGGGTGGTGTTCAGCCAGACCAAAAACTCTTTGGCCACGGCGTGCGTCTCCTCCAAGCTCTTGGTTACTACCTTTCTCATAACCTCCCAATCCTACCATTACCCGCCACAAAGCAAAACCACCCCGCTGGGTGGTTTTGCTTTTGCTGTTATCTATTTTCTCGTAACCAAAAAACTTACTTGATATCGGAATCTATCGGACGAGTCGGAACGCGGTCGCGGGGTTCAATGTCCGAGCGCAGAACTCTCCGGCCTACCAAATAGAGCGCGAGGACAATAAGGATGAGAGCGAGCCATCCAAGCAAACTGTCTGGAAGAAAACCACCTCCAAAGATCGCTCCAAGCCCTCCCGAGGTGGACCTGGTGATGCCGGAAGCACCTCCCCTTCCATCAACCTCTCCACCAATGCGTACCGGCAAGAGATTGACTGCCTGTAACTGTTGGGCGCCCGCCACATCTCGGTAGTCCATAAGAATTCCGGTGACAAGCGTGGTGCCGGCTCGAGCGGTGTCGTCCACGCGCACGGTAAACTTGGTCCTCCCTTCCTGTTTTGGGGTGAGAGAGCCGACCTGAATAAGGAGACTGCCGTCTTGAGGCGAATAGACGCCCCCGTCAGTGCTCACAAAGGTGGCGCCGGCCGGTAGTAAAACCCTCACCGAGACATCGTTTATCGGTGCTCGACTTTCATTACGATAGACAGCTGTGTAGGCGATGCTCTCTCCGGGTTGCGCCGCCATGCGGTCGGTGACCAAAGCGAGAGTAACCGGCTCCGTCACCACGATCAGGTGAGTGGTGGCCGAGCGCACCGAGTAGCTTCCCACCCTAGCCGAGGCCGAGTTGGTGACGACGGTGTTTTCGGGAACGCGATTTACGGTAGCCGTTAGGCGGAACTGTTTCGACTCCCCCGCACTTAGGGTGGTGACCCACACAACTTCACGCGTATTTTCTTTGTAGGAGCCGTTCTCACTCGCGCTCACAAACTGAAGCTCCGGCGAAAGCGTGTCGCGGATGCCAACGTCTGTAGCGGTGACGGAACCGGTGTTGCGTACTGTAATGGTGTAGGCGACAGTGTTGCCAATGAAAGCGGCCACACACTCAGTGGTCCCATTTGGGAAGCTAATGTTGGCCACCTCCTTGCCGATGGCAAGGCGCACGGAGGCGGGGGTGGGGGTTGGGGTGGGGGTTGGCGACGGCGGAATAAACGGTCGGTCGATGGTACGGAAAGTGAGAATGTGCCCGCGCAAAGTAACCCCATTCGCCCGATTACGAATAGCGGCCCGGAAATAGTAGGTGGTAGATGGTTGAAGATTATTTACGCCAGCAAAGAATGTGTTGGCAGTAAAGTTACCGAGATCCACTTCGCTCGTCTGTTGACCGAGAGCCACAGTCTGTCCCCACTCAAACCAACCAGAGGTGGGCAAGTTACTCATGGTAGCTACCGCATTCAAGCGCGCCGAGTTTTGGGTAATATTGGTGGCCGGCTGGGTGGTAACCAGTTGTGGGATAGGGGCGGGCGGCGGTGGGGGCGGTAATGGAGGAGTGCCGGTAGTAAAGGTCATGGTCGAGCCGTATTGACGACCGGATGGACAGAAGAAGTTATCGAAGAAACCGCCGAAGTAGCCGGAGGTACGCTCGGCCACCGCCCGCACATAGTATGTAGTACCGGGCTGGAGTGAGTACACCTCCTGCGCGAAGGTGCCCCCGGTGGCAGTCTGTTGGGGGGTTGTTTGGCCAAAGGCCGGCGTAGGGCCCCATTCGAACCAACGAATGATGCTGGTCGAGCCGGAAACATCGGTAGAACCTCGGAAACGAACCGAGGTCTGGCTTAAGATTTCTAGAGAAAAGGTGCTTACGGAAATGGTAGGACACGAAGTCGTAATAATTGTCCTAAAACTCAAGATTGAACCATACACAATGTTTCCGTTCGTCCCCCGAGCGACAGCGCGGAAGTAGTAAATAGTGTTCGGAGAGAGCCCGGAAATATGTTCACTAAATGAGCCGGACGAAAAAGCCGACTGTGTTTGGGTGCTGTTCCCAAGAGAGGTGGACGCTCCCCACTCAAACCAGCGACTCACTCCGGAAATAGTGCTTGCCGAGAGAGTGCCGTTTAAGGTCGCGGAGGACTGCGTAATGTTTGTGGCGGGGATAGTCTCCACCGCAAGAGTCGTCACCTGCTGACTAGTCTGGAGGGTAAGAGTGCTTCCGGTGGCAAGCGCACAACCAGGAGACTGAAGGACAGCCCGGAAGTAGTAGGTGGTGTTTGGCGCCAGGCCGGAAAGTGGCTCGCTAAATACGCCGTTCTGGGTGGTGCGCTGTGGGGTGACACCGCCAAAACTCGCTGTCGTCCCCCATTCAAACCAGATGGTGCCACTGCCCTGGAGGCCGTTCACCGACGCCTGTAAAGTAGCAGATGTTTGCGAAACACCAGTGGCCGCCATAGTCACAGTGGTGGGACAGCTCGGCTGAATACCGAGGGTGGTGAAGGTAAGAATCTGCCCAAAGACCGGCGAGGCGTTTGGGGTCTGCGCGGCCGCGCGGAAGTAGTAGGTGGTGGCGGGCGCCAGGCCGACAATACCATCAGCAAAGGCGCCGTCAAAACCGGTGCCGTTTGGGGTACGGTTGCCAAGCGAAACAGTACTCCCCCACTCAAACCAACGCACCGTATTAGCTACTCCGTTCGTCTGGAGAGTGCCGTTCAGTGTAGCCACAGTCTGTGTGATGTTTGTGGCAGGACTGGTGGTGACGGCGATCTGTTGCTGGGGAGCCAGAGTGGTGAACTGCAAAGGCTGGCCGAAGACGGTCGGACAGTTCGGGGCCTGCAAAACGGCGCGGAAAAGGTAGGTGATGCCAGGCTGAAGGTTACCAGCGAAAGCGGAGACGTTCCCGTTCTGGGCCGCCTGAACGACTGTTGCAGACCCAAAGGCGGGCGTTGTCCCATACTCGAAGTGATAACCGGCACCCGTGCCAGTGAGACCGCCAATAACAGCCTGCAGGGTGGCGGAGTTTAAAGTAATCCCAGTGGCGGGGTTGGTGGTGACGATAGGGCAGGGTGCCGGAGGAGTTTGCGTTTGTACAACTCGGAAGTCGGCCACTACGTTCGCCTGGTCGAACCAGCCCGGGTGTTGGTCGCCCACAAAAAGGCCCTGCGAAGTAAAAAGCTCGGTCCCGCTTTGGCCCTGTAAAAGAGCCGCGTGGGTTTGCGCTCCTTGATTTGGATACCAACGCACCGAGCCGGGGATAAACTCCAAACGTTCCGTGCCATTGCCGCCTACAATTGAAAGAGAAACCTGACCGGTTGCGGGAGCGGCGTTATCGGCCCGCACCCCGCCCGAGATGCTGTGCTGGGTCGCCCCGCTTGTCGGCAGTTGAATCCAGGTGAAAACATTGCGAGCAATATCCTGCTCGGTGGGACCGTTGTTGTGGTAGTACACCTCGAGTGAAACAGTCTCGCCCGGCCGGGCGCTCGCGGAAGTGCCCCACGCGCTCCCTTGATGATTGGGGTTTTGGGTGGCGTTTACAATGTTTAGAGTGGGAAAATCACGGACATCGTTATTAAAGATAGCCGCCTCGGCCGTAAAGCCGGGAGCAAAAGCCAAAAGGAACGCAAAAGCCGCGAAGAGTGGCTTCGCGAAACGTGTGACAGTGTTCATAAGCAAGTGTTGGATTATCATAAACCTCAATAAGACCTCGAACGAAAACTGTCTACCTCATCCCCAGTCACTTAGTGACTGGGGATGAGCAGGAGCTCGAGGACTTAATAAAGGTGGTTCTGGTCTTCTGCCCTAATGGCCTCGCCCCACGGACTCCGAGCTACTTGGTGACCGAGTCACTAAGCAAGGAGTCCGTGGGGTACTCATGGCCAGAACCGGCTAGCGGTGTGTGGGACCGCCGCCCCCTCCTCCGCCCTGCTGACGAGGCCGGTAGTCGAGATTCCCCGGCTGGCCCCGACCGGGCCCGGTGTAGGACGGGCGTTGGCCAGTACCCGGCGCAGCCACCCCATGACGGGGGCCCACATTCATGGGCGGTTGCGGTCGTTGCGGCGCTCGCTGGGGCGGGAAGGGCGGGTGATTGTGACCCATTCCTGGCGTGCCCGCGCCCGCTTGGATGCGCGCCCCGGCCCCGCGGTTGTCCACAAACGAGCGGTTATCCATATACTGGTAACCGCCCGGCACGCGGGCTACCGGGGGTGGCATCTGGGGCGGGAAAACCCGCGGGGGCTGGGGTCTCGGCCGGAAGCCGGGCATCCGTGGCTGGGGCCGTTGACGCTGAGGTGGCCGACGAGGTGGCGGAGGCCGCCTCGCCATGATGGGCCCTTGCCGAGGCACGTAGCCCTGGTCGCACCTCCCCGACCGGCATTGGTGCATTTGGGGGCGAGGGGCTTGGGGAGCGGGCAGATAATGATAGTGAGTGATCACTATAACCCGCGTCTTCTCCCGCATCTTCGCCAGCGGGGCCGTCATCGGCTTGGGCCGGCGAAGCTTCGTGATGTTGAGACAGTTGAGGTCCACCCCCAACGTCTCTGCCTCTGCATTCACCAGCATCCAGGTGCCCACCGGGATGCCCCGATAAGACCCCCAGCCCCACTCGTGGCCCTCGTCGAGAAAGGCCATGACCGCGTCCTCCCTCGGGATGGCCCTGACCACGTGGTCGAAGCGCCACCCCTTGCCGGGAGTGTGGTCCTTGAGCGTCCGGGCCGCCTCGGCGGGCGAGAAAAACCCGAGGGCGGAGGCGTAATCCTCCCGCGTTACCCGCCAGTGGCACGGGCTCACGTTAGAGCCGGCGAGCCAGTCCACGAGATAGCGCGCTCGGGTGATGGCCTGCTCGCGCGTGGCCACCATTTTCCGAGCGCCGAGCGGACTCCGCACCGTGGAGGTCGAGGCGACAACCTCGGTCGCGCCTCGACTGGTCACATGGACGACAGGGGTATCCCCCTCGCCATCCCGCTCAAGCTCGGCCATCTCAAGCCGATGGGTGTGATGCTCATCGACGTCGCAACCGGGGACTTGGCAAGCGCCGGCCCAGGCGGGCGTCGCTGCCAAAAGCAAGACGAGAACCAACACGAACCTGTTCATTTCTGCTCCTTCTTGTAGTGATGTCTCCTGATCACCGTCGTTTGAATTTTGACAGTTTGTTTGACAGGGCGCACCTTGAGCACGTCAAGGCGCCCGAGTTCAACTGACACCCTCTCCTGGCTATCAACGAGGCAATACTGCCCCACCGACAAGCCGGAATAGTGCCAGCGAATCTCACCTAGCCATAGGTGAGAGCGCTTCGCTGCCTTTACGGGAATTGCGCGCTCCACCATCGTGAACCTCCACCTCTTGCCGGGGGTGGGGTCCTTGAGCGTCCGGGCCGCCTCGGCGGGCGAGGAGAAACCCAAGGCGGAGGCGTAATCCTCCCGCGTCACCTCCGGATGGCACGGGCTCTCATTCGAGCCGGCGAGCCAGTCCACAAGTTGACGCGCTCGCGCGAGGGACTCCTCTCGGCTCTTGGCCGAAGGCCCCATTCCGAGGTGTCGCCGGTTGGCAAACTCCTCGGCAAAGCCCTCCTGCACCTGCATCATGAAGGTCGGCATCGGTATCGCCTCAACCACACTCCCTCCGTAGAGGGCAAAAACCAGAACCAGATTGGTAAAGAGCTTCATTGATGGGCCTCCTTGGGGCCTCCGGCGACCACCCACTACCACCATTTTTGGAGATAGAGGGCGACTGCGTGAATTATGGGTACTCTCTTTATTATATTACAAAACCAGGCACATTGTCAAGCACTGCCCCATTCCGTAATATTAAAGAAGTGCCACTGAGCCAAAAGCACCCTACGCTTTGTTCACGTAATTGTCAATGATTGTAAGTCGTCTCCTTATGACTTTCAATATAGTTAATGAAAAAAGCTCCACGCGTGAAATTAAAGTCGATAAATCTCGAAGATGTCGCCATCATGGTGCAGAAAGGTTTCGAGGGCGTTGACCGCCGTTTCGATGGAGTTGACAAACGCTTCGATGGCGTAGACAAACGTCTTGACGGTGTCGACATGAGACTCGGTGGTCTTGAGTTTGAATTTAAGGGTGTAAACAGACGACTAAACGAAATGGAGCGAGATACAAAGTCTATAAAACACCACTTGGTTTACCGCGAGGAGTTTCAAGACCTAATGGCACGCATGAAGCTTGTCGAAAAAACAATCGGTATTGTAAGCGGAAAGTAACTGGAATGGGAGAGATGTACAGATGACTCAAGTCAGTTATAAACTCGTGAGTTTTTTGCTACCAAGGAATGTTGCCGGTGATAGGGCCGCTGTCGCTAGAAAACGGCCAGTTAGTGTTGCGGAAGCTTCCACCGCTCTGTGAATCATTCACCACTCCACTACGCACTACCCCACCCTGCCCTCCCCTGGCCAGGGGAGGGTTTACTGTTGCGGTTGCGTCATACGACTCGCCAGAGTAGAGGGTATACACTCCCTGCGTGACGTTTGCTCCATAGTAGCTTGGCAGGCCACCAGCAAGACTAACAGACGAGTAAGCGTCGAAGCCGACCACCTGTGGAGCGGCGATGATTCCCTGTGTATTGGCCACTGCCCGCGGGATGAGCGCCTGCACCGGCAGGTTTACGGTCCAACTATTTTGCAAAGCGGTGCTCTGGAGCGCCTGCCCGGTTACCGGATTTTCATATTTAAGATACGGATTCGTTTGCGCTCCTTGATAAGGTTGATAGGGAGGCACAGAGAGGTTATAGGCCGAAGAAAGGTGTCCCGAGTAGTTATACGCGCTGTTCGTCACGCCCTGACCAGCCATTGTCTGCGTCTGGTCGTTGTAGTAGTACACGGGGTTGTTTGTCATGCCCTGGTACTGCCCGCTTTGACTGTGATTCTGTAATACCGCCTGGGTGTTCTGATTATTGTTGTATGTTGGGTATGTCTGCGAGTTCATTTGCGCGTATGTATACCCGCCTGCCGAACCCGTTCCGCCCCCATGCGCCGGCCCGCCATCGGCAAAGGCCCCCGCAGGCAAAGCTAAGAGCGCTGTAATTAAGAGTAGTTGAGCGTGGAGAGTGTTCATATTATATAGGACTTACGCAAAACAATGTTCTCGTCTTTGCGAGCGTTCTGTGCGAAGCAATCTAGGTTTATTCTTAGCCCCCATGAATTCTGGATTGCTTCGGTTTACCTCGCCACCGCCTTTGGCGGGGCCCCGCTATGGGCGGTGGCAAAGACGCCATTTTGCGTAGGTACTATTATAGCAAGAAAACGTGAAGGACGAGATACGAGAAACTAAAAACCCCTAATTCCTACTTCCTACTTCCTAACTCCTGTTTCTAATACCATCCATACCCGCCACCAGAGAAGTAACTGTCGGAGCCGTAGCTGTCAGAGCCATAGTCGTCATACCAGCCATAGCCACCACCGGAGAAGTAGCTGTCGTTCCCTCCTCCATAATAGGAGTAGTCGTCATAGTAATCGTAAGAGTTGTAGGTGGTGTAGTCGTTGTATCCACTGTAACCACCATAAGAGTCATAGGATGAGGCGTAATCATCGTAGTAGCCATAGGAAGAACCGTAATCCTCGCCATAAGAGTCGTAACCTCCATACGAGGAGCCGTAGTCATACGGAGAGTAGTCGCTGTAGCCACCATAGTAATCATACGAAGACCCATACCCGCCACCGTAGCTTGAGCCGCCACCACCTCCGCCAAAAGCATTCACAAGACCGGCAACTCCATAAGCGATGTTAAAGAAGTCGCTCACACCACTACCACTAGAAGAGTATCCTCCCTCTGAACCGTAACCGTAGGATGAGTCGTAGGGGCTGTAGCCGCTGTAACCATATGGGTCGGTGTAAGAAGATCCGAATGGCGAGTATCCGCCGTAGCCAGAGCTACCGTATCCGCCGTAACCATAATTAGTAGATGGCTGGCTCATAGTTGGGGCATTTCCCCACGGCAAATTACCGTAGGAACCGCCGTAACTACCGGACGCGCTTACGCTCCCAGACTGACAGTTGGCGGGCGTGGCGGCATCCTGCCAAGTGTAGGTGCCGGTGGCCGGATCATAGTAGTAGCCGGAGCCTTGGGTGCTCGTCTGACAAATACTCGAATTGGTATTGTTCGCGCTTGAGTTGCCGTAGTTTATGTAAACACTCCCGCCCGGGGTACCAGGGTCTTCGTAGACAGTGGTCGGGTTGCCGTGGTCGTCACATGTCCCATACCCATAGTTTGGGTCATATGTGTTGCACGGGATAATGTGGGCATCAGCAATAGTGGCGCCCAAAAGACCCAAATAGCCCCCAAATAGGAGGGCTCCAGAAATACCTAAAAACTTAATTATTTTTTTCATAAGGGGTTAGTTTAGAGACAATCGTTTATTGTACGTCTCAATAGTAGAACTGTCAAGGACTTCTAGCTCTGGCCTATTCAACACTTCTTGTTCTTGTTTGTCAAGCTTCCCCTTCGAAATCTGAGGTTTGAATCTTTGTTTTCTCTATCCCCACTTACTATCTGCCATCTACCACCTGCGACCTGCTATACTGACTCCATGCCCCAATTTGACGAAACATTACGCATAAAAAAAGTAGAGGAGTTGCGTCTTCGAGAAGCAGAGGACTTAGCCAAAGTTCTTTCTCAAAAATACCAGGTCTTGTACGCGGACCTTTCACGCACATCCATAAACACAGACGCTCTTCGCCTAATCGACGAAGACCAAGCGCGAAAAGCAGGTGTGGCCGCTTTTCAACTATCCGGCCACACCCTTTCTCTTGCAACTCTCTCTCCTAAGGGCGACCAAATACCGGTCATATTAGACGACCTCCGCCGAAAGCATTACGAACCGACGATATACATGGTGTCTCCCACCTCTCTCGCCCGTGCTTGGGAACGCTATAAAGAGGTCTCGGATGCCGCCAACACTAAGGCGGGCTTGATAGAAATATCGAGCGAACACCTGCAGTTTTTTTTGTCTCGCATTAATAGTATCGGCGACCTGGAAAAAAACATACACGAAGTGCTAACCTCCGAAAAAGAACAGGGCCAGGGGGTCTCAAAGATTCTCGAGATTATTCTTGCCGGCGCCATCGCGGTGGGGGCCTCAGACATTCACATAGAACCCCAGGAAGCGCTCGTGCGTCTGCGCTTTCGTCTTGATGGTGTCTTACACGACATGTCTGAGTTTGCCCGCGAGCCTTACGCGTTGATTCTTTCTCGCGTTAAACTTATCTCAGGATTAAAGCTGAACGTAAAACAAACGGCGCAAGACGGTCGATTTACCATAAATTTGGATGCCAAAGAGTTTGAGATCCGCACCTCGGTGCTCCCCGGCGGTTTCGGCGAATCTCTGGTGCTTCGCATCTTGGACCCGGAATCGATTGAAATCTCTCTTGAAACTATGGGCATGGAGGCCAAGTTGCTCACTCTTGTCGAACAAGAGATTAGAAGACCGAACGGCATGCTTCTCGTCACAGGGCCGACCGGTAGCGGTAAGTCTACCACTCTTTATGCCGCCCTGCGCAGAATCAACAGCCCCGAGATAAAAATCATCACTATCGAAGACCCGATAGAGTACCACCTTAAAGGAATTGAACAAACGCAAGTAAACGATGAGCGGGGCTACACCTTTCTCGAGGGCCTTCGTTCGGCCCTGCGTCAAGACCCAGATGTCATTATGGTTGGGGAAATCAGAGACTCGGAAACCGCAAAAATCGCTATCAACTCCTCCCTCACCGGCCACTTGGTGTTCTCCACCTTACACACCAACAATGCCGCTGGCTCCTTTCCGCGCTTGATTGACCTCGGCGTAAATCCAAAGGTAATTACATCCGCGCTTTCGGTAGCTCTCGCTCAACGTCTAGTACGTCGCCTCTGTGGGTCTTGTAAAATTCAGGCCACGCCGTCTCCTGAGGAGTGGAAGCTGGTTCAAGAGGTGTTGGCAAGTATCCCACTGGAAGCTGGAGTAACCATGCCTACTACCATTTCGCTGTGGAAGCCCCGGCAAGACAACCAGGGCACAGGGCGTAGGCCACAGGGAGTAGACGGCAATGAACCTGTTGACCCGAATCCTACTACGCCCTACGCCCTACGCCCTAGTTCAAGCCCTGCCACTTGCCAGACCTGTGGGGGGATCGGCTACAAAGGACGCATTGCGATATTTGAAGCCATTATCACAGACAGAGCAGTCGAAGAGGCTATCCAGCGTAATCCGAGCGAGCGAGATATTGTGATAGCCGCCCGACCCCAGGGGATTCTCGACATGCGTCAAGACGGCATCTTGAAGGCGCTCCGCGGAATCACCTCTCTTGAAGAACTCCAGCGCGTGGTGGATTTACACACAGAAAGCAACTAAACCTAAAGTAGTTTTCTCTGCTCTGTCTTTGGCAACGGAAAGCCAAGGTGCTCGTACGCCCGTGGTGTAGCTTCTCTACCTCTGGGGGTGCGCTCTATTAAGCCGAGCTGAAGCAGGTATGGCTCGTAGACCTCCTCTACTGTGGCCACCTCTTCGCTTGTGGCGGCGGCCAGAGTGCCGAGACCCACAGGACCACCATTAAACTTTTCTATAAGCGTGGTAAGGAGGCGCCTGTCGTGGGCCGTGAGACCCAACTCATCCACCTCGAGCATTTCGAGTGCCTCACATACCACTCTCTCGTCGAGCAATACTTTTTTAACCTGAGCGTAATCACGACACCGTTTTAAAAACTGGTTGGCGATTCGTGGTGTGGCCCGACTGCGCCGAGCAATAGCACGGGCCGCTCCCGAATTAAGTTTAATCTGCAAGATGTCGGCCGATCTGGCTAGAATCCTAGACACTTCTTCGTCTGTATAAAATTCCATCCTAAACGTGCCTCCGGAGAAGCGCGAGCGCAGGGGAGACGAAAGGAGAGCAACCCGAGTCGTGGCGGCTATAAGCGTAAAGGGTGGAAGTTCTAACTGAATGGTCCGCGCCGACGGTCCTTTGCCGATGATAATATTAAGCGACCCGGACTCCATGGCGGGATAAAGAACCTCTTCAATGGCTTTATTTAAACGGTGAATTTCATCAATAAAAAGGATGTCCCCCGCTTGAAGATTAGTGAGGATTGAGGCAAGGTCCCCCACTTTTTCTACAGCCGGGCCGGATGTTACCTTAATCTGAGCCTCCAGCTCTTTTGCCACCAAGTAAGCCAGGGTGGTTTTGCCGAGTCCAGGAGGACCATAGAAAAGTAAGTGCTCCGGTGGATGGCCTCGTTCTATTGCGGCCTGAAGAAGAATCTTTAGATTGCTCTTAACTCCCTCCTGTCCAACATACTCATCCCATCTGTCTGGCCGCAAAGCGCTGTCGAGGAACCGATCGTCTGGTAGTTTTGTTTCTTTGCTTTGCGTCATGAGAACTTAAATGTTACATTGACACATACAACGGTCTGTGCTAAACTTAAAATATCCTGTTCTTTGGCTTCGAAACTTACTGTTCGCGCACAAAAAACCTAGCGACGTCTCAAGGCGAGAAATCTCTAGGCGATTGAGCTACCACTCACGGGTTTTTTCATCGAGGACGTTCTGGTTCTTCGATTTATCGAGGTCGCTGGTGCTATCCTCGAGAAACAACCTAACTTTATCGGCTTTGCCGGTGAAGGAATCGCCTAGAGATTTCTCTCGTTGAGCCTACTTCACGTAGACTAGCACCGGTTCGCGCAATAGCAAGTATTTTGTGTGGAGAACCATAGATGAAGATGAATGGGTTGCGTGTCACAAATTGGATCATTCCTCATGTCCTGTGCCTCTCTAACTGTCTACGCGGCGCGGACTAATGGCGGATTGAGGTCGTCGTCAAAATAGCCACTTTTTTTATCTTTTTCCAAGGTGTCGTAGATGCTCGCCACCCCGGCAATGCGATGGAGCCCAGCTCGCTGGTGTTGCTTGCCCATTTCTCGCAATGCCCTCTGTTGTGACTCAGACAATTTACTAAAAGCAACCACCGCTTTGCCGTGCAACTCTTGCTGATGTGAACGCTCTCTGGGAAAATAAGCCTCTAACGCGAGCGAGCCATAGCCGGCAAAGAACTGTTCCGCTTCATCGTCTGATATCGCAAACGCGCCTCGTATGAGCGCGATAGCGGCCTCGGCATGTTCATCCGCGAGATCACTTATGTCCCGCTCGCCTAAAATGATCTCTTCGACATCTTCCGGGCTGTCCGCCGAGAATATAAGATTGGCCTCTTCCCACTCTTGCTCTCGCGCTCTTCTTTTATCCTGCGGGTTTAGGGAGTCTTCTGCGTTAGTGACATCTGTAGGCATATTTTTAGTTATTCGTTTTTAAAATTATCCCGTCGCTTGAGTTTTGAAGCCTTTGTTTTTTATGCTTTAATTGAGTACTAACCATCAAATGGTTCCTGTCACTACAAGCTACAAGCCACAAGCTACCATACTATATTAAAATGTCAGGGCACAACAAGTGGAGTAAAATAAAGCACAAAAAGGCGGCGAGCGACGCGAAAAAAAGTAAGCTTTTTTCGATGCACGCGCGTGTTCTCACCACCGTAGTCAAAGAGGCGAACGGAGACTCTCAGTCTCCCTCTGTTAGGGCGGCTGTTGAGAGAGCCAAGAAAGACTCAATGCCGGCCGAGAACATAGAGCGAGCTCTAAAGAAAGGGCAAGGGGTAGACGCCACGAGCTACCGTGCTGTGCGCTTTGAAGCATTCGGGCCCGGTGGAGCCGCACTTATCATTGATGGCTTGACCGACAACAACAATCGCACCAGTCAAGAAGTGAAACATATTTTTACAAAACTGGGGCTTACGCTCGGGGCCCCCGGTTGTGCCGCGTGGGCCTTTATAAAAGGCAAAGATGGGTGGGAGGCGCAAACCCCCGTAGAACTTAGAGACGATGACCTTGATAAACTTGAAAAACTGGTTGATGCTCTTGAGGAGCATGAAGACATAGAGTCTGTCTTCACTAATGTAGCCTAAAGAGTTTTTAGTTTGTAGTTTTTAGTTGTTAGACAATCCCCTACATGTCCACTAAAAACCACAAACCAAAAACTAAAAACTCACCAAAAAGCGCTTTGCGTGTTCTGGGGCTCGACCCCGGCTACGAACGTCTTGGTGTTGCCATTTTGGAAGCTCTTCCGAATGGGAAGCATCAGGTGATATTTTCCGCGTGCTGGCGCACTTCCTCTCAAATGACATTTTCTGAACGTCTACTTAATCTTGGCATACAACTTGAAGCACTTATAGCCGAATACGCCCCTAAATTTCTTGCCATAGAAAAGCTCTACTTTGAGACTAACCAAAAGACAGCCATGCATGTTTCCGAAGCCCGCGGAATGATGCTTTATGTGGCCGCCCGCGCAGGACTTACTGCACATGAGTATACGCCTCTTGAGATTAAGGTGGCAGTGACCGGATACGGCAAAGCGACCAAGGCGCAAATTATAAAGATGGTGCCACTACTTTCCAGTCTGCCCCACAAACCAAAATACGACGATGAGTATGACGCTATCGCCGTCGGCCTTACTTTTATGGCGAGGGATGGCAGGTAGTAAATGGCAGGTGGCAGATGGTAGGTGGTAGATAGTAGTTTTCTTATGCATAACAATCCCCCCCCGACTATCTGCCATTTACTACCCGCCACCTGCTACCTGCTACATAGTTCTCCACATAAATAATATTCTCTCCCCTTGCGAAAATTCTATATTTTGATACAAATGCTTCGTTATCAATAATAGTCTACCTTTGAGTTTCCAGAGGCAGACCAAAGCAGAAAAAACATGTCGAACAGTAGTACACAAGACCCCCTTCGTGATGACGAAGATATAGCTGAGGCAGAAGATGCCCCGATCGTAGCCAAGCCGGGAGTGCTTATCGATGACGACAGTGGTGATATTGGGGAAGAGCTAGATGTTCATGGTGACGCTATTGGCATCGGCAGTCGTGATGTCGACGAACCGGAAGAGCCCTTTGAGATTGACGACGACATGGATGATAGGGACGGAGGAGATTAGAGTAAGAGATAGAAAGTAGGCTTAGAATAGAGTTTGAGAAAAGGCTCACGCGCGTGAGCCTTTTCTCAATATGCATTAGACGCCTACAAGTCGCCGTCGCACTCTTTCTAGACAAACAGTATCTTTAAAAAGCGATGTTTACCCACCTTAACCGTACCGGGCAAACTGAGAGAAAAGTTAAAATCAGTAACAGCCTCGCCATTAAAGTGGATGGCTCCCTCCTGTATAAGCCTTTTAAAAACTGCTTTAGATGTTAACACTCCCTCACGGACAAGAGTCTCCCCTAAAATTGCCCCCTGCGAGACCTTCACTTCAACACATAGCTCAGGAACATCTTTTTCTATAATAGCGGTTGTAAAAAAGGCCTCTCCGGACCGAGCCCCGTCTTCGCCGTGATAACGAGCAGTAATTAAGCGTGCCAATCGAAGCTTCTCATGCATCGGGTTTGCGGTCGGATCATTGAGGCGAGACTCTACCTTCCGAAGCTCGTCGATTGACTCGTTGGTGCAAAGTTCGAAGCCCGGAAGAATCATCCCGTCTGTCCAGCTCATTACTTTGCCATACATATCTTCGGGACTGTCGGCAAGGGTAATCATGTTTCCTTCTGTTTTCCCCATCTTTTTTCCGGCTGGGTCAACAAGTAGTCTGTTTGTTATCACAAACTTATCCTTCCCGGACATCTGCCGAGCAAGCGTGCGTCCGGCGAGCATGTTAAAAGTCTGGTCGTTTCCTCCCACCTCTCCATCGGTATCAAGCACGACACTATCGTAACCCTGCATGAGCGGGTACATAAACTCATGAAGATGTATGGGTCTGCCTTCCTCTATGCGTTTTTGAAACATGTCTCGCTCAAGGAGTTGTTGCACAGTGACATGGCTCGCCAATTTAAGCACTTCCGGGAAACGCAACTCATCAAACCACTCATGGTTATAGCGTATTAAAACAGGGTTTTCTCCCTTAAACTCAAGAAAGTGGGCCGCCTGATCTAGATATAAAGCCATGTTCTCATTGACCTGCTCTCTTGTGAGGGGCACGCGGGTGGTCGTTTTACCACTAGGGTCCCCAATGGTGGCGGTAAATGTCCCTAAAAGAAGAATGGCGGTATGACCCATCTTCTGCCACTCCGTAAGCTTGGCGAGTTGAATTGCGTGGCCGATATGTAAAGATGGTCCGGTTGGGTCTATCCCAAGATACATTCGTAACCGGCGTCCCGAGCGCAAAAGGCTAGCCACCATCTCTTTAGATGGATACACTTTTTCAACACTACGAGTAAGGAACTGCTCTATCTGTACGTCTTTAATTGACATTACGGTATTAGACTCTGGTAATTAGGGGTTAAAAATATGCTGACGAACTAAAAAGTATCATCTCCCACTTCCTAGATACTACTTACCACTCATGCTACCATACTCTTTATGCGTAAGCACCTCTTTAAAAACGTTCTTAAAAAGATATGGCGCTCAATACTGCGTTCGAGTACTAAACTCATAATTATAGGCCTAGCTCTATGCCTCTTTATCGCTGGAGCCGCTTTTATATGGGTGGCGAGCCTTCCTATCCCGGACTTCTCTGGGTTTGAAGACCGCCTCATAACCCAATCCACAAAAATATACGACCGTACCGGAGAGATTCTTTTATTTGATGCCCATAAAGATATCCGGCGCACCGTTGTTTCTGGAAATGATATTTCGCGAAACATTAAAAATGCGGCGGTAGCAATTGAAGACTCTGGTTTTTATCAGCACTCTGGCATTGAACCATTGTCTATAGCCAGAGCCATGTTGGCTAATTTTCAAACAGGTCGCTTTAGTCAAGGAGGTTCGACTATCACCCAACAAGTAATAAAAAACTCTCTTCTTACGCAAGAAAAAAGATTCTCGCGCAAGATAAAGGAGATTATCCTGGCGATAAAGATGGAGCGCACTCTTACAAAAGACGAGATTCTTACTATTTACCTAAACGAGAGTCCCTACGGCGGGAATCTATATGGAATCGAAGAGGCCTCTAGAGCTTTTTTTGGAAAGTCCGCAATCTCTCTTACTCTCGCTGAGTCGGCATATCTGGCCGCTCTTCCTAACGCACCAACATACTTCTCGCCATATGGAAACAATCGTGACGCCCTTGAGGATAGAAAAAATCTTGTTCTTTCTCGCATGCAAGAGCTCGGTTTCATTACTCCTGATGATCGAGCGGCGGCTCTATCTGAAGAGGTTAGCTTTGCGCCCCTCGATAATCGCTCTATTAAAGCCCCGCACTTCGTAATGTATGTAAAAGGCCAACTTGAGCAACGTTATGGAAAGGACATTGTGGAGAACGGTGGCCTTAAGGTCATCACCACTCTCGACTGGGGCATCCAGCAACAAGCCGAGGCGACCGCGCGCGAATTTGCTCCGGAAATAGAAGAGAAGTTTAATGCAAAAAATGTGGGAATTGTGGCCACTGATCCTAAGTCTGGCCACGTGCTTGCCATGGTCGGATCGCGTGACTATTTTGACCAAGAACACGAAGGCAACTTCAATGTCACTTTAGCACATCGCCAACCCGGCTCTACTTTTAAACCTTTTGTTTACGCAACCGCCTTTATGAAAGGGTACACCCCCGATACGGTTGTATTTGACCTGGCCACAGAGTTCAACGCAAACTGTCCGCCGGCGAGTTTACCTCCTTCAAGTAGCACGTGTTACCGCCCGCAAAACTATGATGGACTATATCGTGGCCCAATGAAACTTAGAGATGCTCTCGCTCAATCAGTAAATATTCCCGCGGTAAAGATGCTCTATCTGGCTGGCGTGCGTGATTCCATCTCGACCGCCCGCGCCATGGGAATTACCGGCTTAGAGAATCCCGATCGCTATGGCCTCACTCTGGTGCTTGGTGGCGGAGAGGTGTCTCCCCTAGATCTCACCATTGCTTATGGGGTATTCGCAAATGATGGCGTCCGCAATTCGGAAACCACTGTTATAAAAGTGGAGGATAGATTTGGCGCCATAATAGAAGAGTGGCAAGCTACTCCCACTCGCGCAATCACCGCTGAATCTGCTCGCCAGATTTCCGATATTTTAACAGACAATGATGCCCGTGCTCCGGCATTTGGCAGTAACTCTGACCTATATATAGAAGGAAGAGATGTAGCGGTAAAGACAGGAACCACAAACAACTACCGCGACATGTGGATTGTAGGATACACTCCGGATATCGCGCTCACTGTGTGGGCCGGCAACAACGACAACACGCCTATGGAGAAAAAAGTGGCCGGTTTTGTGGTGGCTCCAATATGGCGCAGTACACTAAATAGAATCCTCCCCCTACTGCCACAAAGGACTTTTTTAGAGCCTGATCCAATCCCAGAAGACATTCATCCTATCCTTCGCGGGGTCTGGCAGGGTGGAGAAGAGTACGTTATAAACAAAGCCACCGGCACTCTCGCAAACGAACTCACTCCTTTTGAGCTTCGTGAGAAGCGTGTCGTGCCGAGCATACACTCTATTCTCCACTGGATAAACAAAAATGACCCTTTAGGTCCTGGGCCGCGCCTTCCCAATACAGACAGTCAATACTTCTCATGGGAAACTTCAGTGCGCAGTTGGGCGAGTGCGCAAGGCTACGTGGACGGTTCGCCCACGGTTATTCCCAAAGAAGATGCCTCGGCAAATGGCGGAGATAATCACCCAACCATAAATGTCTCCTCTCCATCAGTAAACACAAGCTACCGCGCGAGTGAGCGCATCATTATCTCTATCTCTATTCAAGGTCAATACCCTATCCAACAAGCTACCTACCACTGGAATAATATTTACCTTGGTGCAAGTCGCCAAGCCCCCTTTAGCTTCTCTTTTGTACCCGAGCATATAGGCCCGAGCTCCAATCAAAATATCTTAAAAATTCAGGCTACAGACCAAGTTGGAAACAGATCTGAACTACTTCTCCCTCTCACTATCATTCCATAAAACTCCATATTGAGTATGGTGTTAATATATAAACGTTATGCGTCGTTTTGATTAATAACAGCGACAGCAACGGCAATTATATGTTTACACAATTTTTCCTCACGGCCCATTGGGCATGTACACGACCCTTCATCTACCCGACGCGGAGACAGTTCCACTTCATACGTTTGCGTCCCGCGCACAGAGGCGGCGTATCCATTATATAGTGGCCTGAGCCTATCTACTCTTCCTTCTTCAAAGATAGCATTGGCCCGCGTAAAAATAATAGGGTCATCAGCCTTTTTTAAATCTTCCATTGTATACTGGGGTGTAGGAAGTTTTATTGAGTTAGATTTTTTCTTACCTATCATGCTTTGAATATAGATTAAATGTTTTTTAAAGATAGAGGTTTTGGTAATCATCTGATGTCTTTAGGGGCATGAGAACCAAGTCTTTCTTTAAGCGCGGCCAGTATGTCAACCTTATGAATAGCAACCTCGCTTTTAATAAGCTGTGGGATGCGGATAAATACAGTTCCTCGTTCGACGGAAATCTTAGTAATAGGAATATCTATTTTAAGAACAGATTTGAGCGCTATTTGTGCGGCTACTCTTGCGGACTCATTAGGACGAGTTAGATGTGAGTAACGCAATATCAGTTTTTCAGCAATCTTTGTAGCCATAACAGATAATCAGTAGCTTGTAGCTGGTAGGAAGTACGCAAACCAGAGTTAAAATATTACACTTGCTCTAATTCATTATTCTTAGAGAGTAGTTTTGTATTCCTACAAGCTACAAGCTACAAGCTACAAGCTACAAGCTACAAGCTACAAGCTAATAGCTATCATGTCCCTATCTCTGCAGAGGCATGACAAGATAAAAGAAGGTGGGGTCCCCCATGCCACGAATAGTAAGAGGGCGATTGGGGCCATTTAAAGCAAGAGAAAGCATCTCTTCTTCTATAGAGCTAAAACAATCGAGTATATAGCGATTATTGAATCCAATAGTAATATCTTCCCCTTCAACGGTTGCTTCGAGTCGAGAAGCACTCTCTCCTACGTCGCCGGATTGGGAGCTCACCTCACAAAGACCGTCTCCGGGTATAACCTTAAAAGTAACCTGATTAAGTTTGTCAGCAAATATATTTGTTAGTTTTAGAGCAGAGAGAAGCTGTTGTTTGGCCACCACAATCTCTGTAGTCTTCTCCTTTACGAGTATTTGTTGGTAGTTGGGAAATAGTCCGGAAACAAGACGTGAAGTGACATACACGCCTTCGTCCTCAGAGGTAAGAGAGATCTGATGCTTTGAATACTGTACCGCAACTTTACCCACTACTGATTCAAAAAGTCGAATAATCTCTAAAACATTACGGTATGGAATTATAATCGAAAGCGGCTCATTATCCTCGGAAAGACGCGTATCTTTACCGATACTAAAACGTTTCTCAGCAAGACGAAAGGAGTCGGTAGCCACGAAGACAATCTCATTTTCATCCACATAGCAGTGCACACTTGAAATCTCCGGTTTCATGTCTGAGAGTGCGGCAGAATAAACAGTCGCCTTTAGGCCGGCCACCAAATGCTCTGATGATAAACTAAATGAGCCAGCCCCGTTTACTCTGGGTATAGTGGGGAAATCATCAGCTGGCACCCCTTTCACGATAGAGTTAGTGGCTCGAGTGGCCACAGTTAGATTTCCTTTCACCGCTTCCAACTTAAGAACATCACCATCAGCTACTAAGCCTAGGAAATTATTCAGGAGCGCCCCTGAAACAGCTATGGTTCCCGCCTCAAGTACCTTTGCGGGAATATTAATCTCCACGCCAATTTCAAGATTAGTCGCCCGTACTCTCAAGCTTTTTTCTCTCGCTTCAAGCAGGATAGAGCTAAGTACCGGCAAAGCAAGGTTCTTGCCTGTAGCGCGCTCAGCACTCACGATGGCTGCCCGTAGTTTTTCTTTGATACATTCAACGCGCATGATAGTTGGTTTTTAAAATGTATAGTTTTGAAACGCAGTCAGGAGTTCTCCCCAGATCACTTGTATTTATCTTAACTAAATACGCTTATTATTATTAAGAGTGTGGATATGTTAACAACTCACCTAAAATCTGACATATACGGCTTATTTATTATGTTCTTCACATTCTAATACTTTGGGGATAAGACCCTCCCTAACGCGCGGTTATCCCCACTTGTCCACCTTACCTCATTCCGGGCACTCTTTCATCCCCATTTAACCTGCTTTTTTCCAACGTTGTTCCACAAGATTTCACCCGTCTTTTCTCCAAGTTTTCCATCAGTAATCCACAGGCTGTTTATATAAATCAACAATACAAATAGTAAAACCCAAAGATCACTTCAACTACTGACAGGGTACTCGTTATAGAGCATCGACTTTATTTGCTCCATCTCTTGTCCCAGCATTTGGTCACTCTTGAGGTCTCGCTTTATCTTTTCATACGCATGCATAACGGTGGTGTGGTCGCGTCCGCCCAGCTTTTGTCCTATATATGGGTAAGAAGTATTAAAGTCTTCACGGAGAATGTACATAGCAATCTGCCTCGGTTTCACAATCTCTTTTCGGCGACTTTTCTCGTATATTACTTTTTCTTCTATATTAAAGAAAGCGGCCACTGTCTGAATGACATCTTTTGCCGATATTGTGCGTTGGGGGCGGATACTGTTTTTGATCAATGTTTTTACTTCAGTTAAACCAAGATTTCGCTTTTTTAGTTGAGATTGGCAGACCACAGAGTTTAGAGCCCCCTCTAGTTCGCGGATATTGTCTTGTATTGAAGACGCAATATACTCAACAGTTTCTTCTTGTAAGGAAAAGTTTAACTGCTTTAGTTTCGCCTTTAAAATAGCCAAACGAGCCTCGTACTCAGGGCGAGAAATATCTACCATCATGCCCCCCTCAAACCGAGAGCGAAGGCGATCTTCTAGGTCGGCTATATGTTTTGGCGGCTTATCAGACGAGAATATAATCTGCTTGTTGTTGTCGTGGTAACTGTTAAAAAGATGAAAAAACTCTTCTTGGGTGCGGTCTTTGCCCGCAATAAATTGAATGTCGTCGATAATAAGCAAGTCGTACTTTTTATAGCGCTCCTTAAAAGCAGTCATCTTATTATTTTGTAGAGAGTCGATTAAATCGACCGTGTATTTTTCGGCCCCCAAGTAGTAAACTTTTTTGCTTTCGCCGGTTTTTTTAAGCTCATTTCCAATCGATTGGATCAGGTGAGTCTTGCCTAGGCCGGTTCCCCCATAGATAAATAAAGGGTTGTACATCACTCCCGGCTTGCGGACCACGCCATGAGCCGCCGCATGAGCAAGCTCATTAAAACCACCAACAATAAGTGAGTCAAAAGTGTAGCGAGGATTAAGGTTGTCTTCTTTGTTTATAGCGAGCTCTTGAAGTCTCATTTGTGAGCTAAAAAGCTCTTCCATTTGGGCGCGCTCAAGCTCGTTTTGCCGTGCCGGGCTCTGCTCTTTGTGTATAACATACTCCACATTGCGAACGGCCGGGTTTGAATCACGCAGGATTTTTAGTATAAACTTGTGATATTTGTTAAAAATCCACTCTTTTACGAAATCATTAGGGACTGCTAAGTGAATAATCCCGTCTTCTTGTCTGGAAATGTAGGTATTTTTAAACCATGTATTAAAGTTTGCCTTTGAAACTCCTAGCTCAATCTGAGTGATGACATCATCCCACAGCTTCTTGTTTTCAATGATAGGTGGCATAAATAGTGACAAAGAATTAATACAAATGAGTCTTCAGTATACGTTTTTTTTAAATTCAGTAAACTCTATTTGATTGTTTATACACAGGTGGATAAGGTGTGCATAAAAACAAAGCACTAAGTATGAAATCCAAAACACGAAACAAATTCTAAGCATTAAATCATAAATATCTAAACGAATTCTGTTTCATATTTATGATTTCGTGCTTCTTTTAAATCATAAATAGCACCGAACTCTTTAATCTTACTGCTCAGACAAAAGCATTGTCTTTCAAGTGGAGATAGTATACACTACTTCCATGTCTGTTACCTACCAACCAAGCAGAAAAAAGAGAAAAACAACACACGGCTTCTTGACTCGTCAAAGTACCGCCAATGGAAAGCGAGTAATAGCGCGTCGGCGCCAAAAAGGGAGGAAGAAACTCGCGGTTTAGGGTCTATTTTACGGAGACTGTTCCCGTTTTTTCTGTCCACTAGGCACAGGCTTTTGTGGATTTTAGTGACCCGCAGACAGTTGGTTTATTTTTGTACATATTTATGCTCCCGCGAGGATATCGGACCGACAGAAAACTTCTTGAAAAGCTCTTCTCGCGAGCACCAAAGCCATTTTTTAGGAGTACTGTGCGTCATGGGAGGAGTTGTTCACTCCGTATTGTGGACTATCCATGCAAGCCGGCTAAGACTGCATTTATCGTGAGTGCCAAAGTGGCCAAAAAGGCTGTTACCCGTAACTTGGTGAAACGGCGTGCTCGTGGAATTGTAATGAAACTTTGTTCTCGACTACCTCACGATCGAGTGTTTATATTTACATTCAATAAGGCGGCGACCACAACATCGTTTAAAGAGTTTGAGCGTGATATACTGGCCCTATTGCAAGGAGAAAGGAAAAAGTAAGAAGATAAAATGGTGACCAGATGCAACGCTCCGCCATTCTCTTCTGCCTCTCTGCCTCTCTTCTTTCTTCTTCCCTATTCCTCCTTACCGAAATTCGATGTTTTCCTTTCTCTATCACACTATCTTTCTTGAGCCGGTTTACAACCTGCTCGTCTTCTTTGCCTCCATCTTGCCGACTCATGATGTGGGCCTATCTATTATCATTGTGACGGTAGCTATTCGGCTCATCACTCTCCCCCTTCAGCACCGGTCTGTAGTGGTTCAAAGAAAGTTGAAAACTCTTGAGCCCCATGTCCAAAAGATTAGAGACACTCATAAAGATAATCCGCAAGAACAAGGGATGAAGATTATGGCCCTTTATCGCGAGCATGGGGTGAACCCCTTTTCCGGTTTTCTTACCCTCCTTATCCAGATACCCATTATTATCGCGCTTTATCATGTGGTAAGTGATATTCGTATCATTCCAGAGCTTCTCTACTCGTTCACGCCAACTCCTGATGTTTTAAACACGACGCTCTTGGGGCTTATCGATGTGAGCGAGAGAAGTATCGCTCTTGCAATTATGGCCGGCCTCTTCCAGTTTTTGCAGACCAAATACGCGTTTCCTGACCTGCCTAAGGATGATAAAGAGGTCGAGCCGTCTTTCCAGCGTGATTTTGCTAAAAGTATGCAGGTGCAGATGAAATACTTTTTACCCCTGTTTATCGTCGTTTTTGGGGCCACTCTCCCTGCCGCCGTTTCTATCTACTGGGCAGTAAACAGCGGTCTTGCCCTTGTTCACGAGTTGTATGTAAAGAAAAATGCGGAGGAAATTGGAGAGTAAATACAGGCCACAGGCCACAGGGCGTAGGGAACTATGCCCTATGCCCTATGCCCTAGTTCTCGGCCTATGCCCTACGCCCTGTGGCCTGTATGCATGGCCTACGCCCTAGTTCTCTCCCCTACTGTGAATTACGAAATTGCCCCTCCCCCTGGCCAGGGGAGGGAATAAATCCGAATTTCGTAATTCACAATCCCCTACATCTCCAAAACCCAAAGAGTACTGTCTCGCTTGTTTCTTAAAAGTAGTAGTCGACCATCTGTAGATAGTTGCAAATCGACAGCGTCTAGCGTTTGTGAGAGTCGAAAATCTGACGCACTGACGAGCCTGGTGGCCTCCCCGGTATTTATATCAACTTCCCACAGAGCGTCATTCCAAGAGGTGACACCTTGGTACCAGTGGTCCGGATAAAGGCCCGGCAAAACAGTGTCTGGGACTGAGCAGAAAACAGTTTTTTCATCAACACTGAAGACGCATTTTTCGGGAAGTGTTTGAAGTGGGAAAGCGACACTCTCTCGGCTAGTCTTATCTAATATAAAAGTGGTGAAACCCGACCCTTGGGCCCGGGCATATATGACCAGGTTTCCTTTGGGACTCACAAGAGCGGTTAAGCCCGGGACGGCGTCTAAGAGCTTTTCTTGGCTTTTGCTTGTTGTATTGAGAAGGTAAAGATAGCCGGGAACACCGCTGGCCGGCTTAGTGGTGAGTGCGATACTGTTCGCGCTTGCCCATTGCGTATGCCAGTCGCGGAAAGGTGATGAGTATACAGGGAGTTGGCCGTGCGCTGTGTCGGCTCTAATAAAGTCTGAGACGACCCCCGAAACACCATCTGCGGTTTCGAGAAGAAAGAAAATCTTGTCGCGAGACGGTGAAGCAGTCACTGCCCTGATAGTGCTTGGCAAGAGCGCTCCCTCAAGCGAACCCACAGCAAGGGGCACCACCTCTCCAAAGGTGAGCCGGCGGGTTTCGTCGGTAGAGGTGGCCTGTTTCGGTTTTACCACTTGGGCGAAGACAGTTTCAAGCCTGTTCTCCGGCCCATCGAGAGCGCGGATGATAAGGGTCTCCCCTTTTGGACCCCACAGAACCTCGGTCGTCTTGGGGAGAGTGGTATTCGTCACCTTGGTCGGCACCTTCTCGTTCAGAGCCATTTCGAGGACGTGGCCTGACTCACGTTCGATGTAGCGGACCACTATGTCATCTTTGTGCTCGAGGATTGTGGCCCCGGATACCGGGACCGCTACAAACTGACGGAGGGATAGGGCTTTGCGAGTTTGGTCGGAGCCGGTGGACGGCTTTTCGAGAGAGAAGGCTCCTCCCTGACTCTGGCCTTGACTATCTCGGGCAGGAACTCTGGCGTCTTCCGAGGAGGCGGGAAAGAAACCCTCAGGGGCGGTCTCCGTCACCCGCACTGTCTCTACTGGACGCTCTTTGAAGATAAAAAACCCCACCCCAAGCCCGGCGAGGAGAAAGACGGCTATAATAATGAGAAGTGTTTTGTAGGTCATTAGCGACTTGAAGTTATCGTCACCTTGTTTCCCAATCTATCTCCTGGGTAAAAGGCGTATCTTGTTGTCACCTGTCCTCTAGTGATTAAATAGTCTTGACTTCCAGTTATCCCCTCTGTTCTTACCCCTGGTTCGTTCTTAACAATGCGCTCTAAGTCTGCATTGTATTTAATCTCTAACTTATTTGCATCAGGATACTTCTCTGTTCCGGCTATTACTTCAAATTTACAAGAAGCACAAGCGCTTGCTGTTTCATTAAGACTGCTATAAGACAGGCCGACTGAACCGTCGTCTCTAGTAAGCATGACGCCATCAGCATAACTAACATTTCTTGTTGCCTCGCCTACGGATGCCCTAACCCTATCTTCTTGTGATTGGCGTTGTGTTGCAGGATCGGCTTGCGGGTCTGTGGGTGCTACCGGGGTGTGACTAAGAGCTTGGGTAACCTCTTCCCTTGTATTTGTTGTTGGCAATCCACCTCCCCCTCCTCCGCCTTTAACGAGCGTCCAGATGGGGGGCATGCCCGCGTTGTCGAAACTTATAGACACAAATTGAGTATTTATGGCCCGCAAGGCGATGTAGCTTATAAGGAGAATAGAACCACCAATAGCGAGGTCCCAAAAGATACCTTTTGCCTTTGAGATGTTGCTTTCCGTAGGTCCCCCAAACCCGCCAAAAACATAAAGGACTCCGGCATAGATGAGCAGGAGCACGGCCACGAGGCCAGCCAACTTAAAAATCCACTGGTAAAGATTTGTAAAAAGTGTTTCAAATTTGGTACTCCCGTCAAAGCCAACCACACCGCCAAACGTTGGCTCTAGGAGCTGATAATTTTGGGCATTGGCAAAAAAAGGAAAAGCGAAAATGGCCACTAAAATTAGTAGTATAAACACAAATTGAAGTCTGACTTCAATTGAAGGTTGGCCCACTGTTCTTTTTTCGGAAAATGTCATTTATTTCAGGTTGCCCAGTTAACTCGAAGCTCTTTCGAGGTTTCCCGTGTGGTTGAGTATGGTTGCCCCCTCCCCTGGCCAGGGGAGGGTTGGGGTGGGGTAGGTTTAGAGCCATACTACCTCCTCCCAACCTCCCCCTGTCCAGGGGGAGGAGAACTAACCCGGAAAACTTTGAGGCACTATTAAAATTAAAAGACGCTTGTGCGACTTCCAAAAAGAACAGAAAGAGCACTCTTTACACTTCCCACCTCACCCTCGACATTGCAGGCAAGCTCGGCCGTGCCTGCTCCCGACGCTTCTTGACGAAGGGTGATGAGACGGGGATTGGCTTGGTCTGCCTGCGCAGGAAGGCCACCGATGGTCCAGCGGAATGTCGGGCGTTGGCCGACTGAAAGAGGAAGGTGGTACGGCTCGGCCCTCAAGGTGGCCTCAGCGCCCGGCATACTGTAATTCCCCGACACCGCCCGTTCGTAGCGGGTCCCCGCCAAAGGAGACTCTTCGTAAAAACGGAGAGTGGGCTCCCCTGCTTTGATGGCCACACTGCTCTCGACACTGTTCCCGCTTTCGAGGTCACGCACCACCACACTTATGACGGTGTTTTTAAGAGTGGTAAAGCCACCAAATTCGGCCACATCCTTTCCGTATCCGGAGAGGGCGCGGAGTTTTTCGTAATCACGCGACCAGTCGTATGACAACAGGTCTGTCGCGACCCGCTTCCCCGTATTATCATACAGTATCGGCAAGGCAATGAAACGCACAGTCCCGCCGGAGGTTAGAAGTGCCTTGCCTTTGTATGTGGGAGGAGTGTATGTGTTTGTCTCCCAGACCAGATCAATGTCCCCGGGGATAAAGACGAGCTCTTTTGCGTGCTCGGTGCCATCGGGAGCGAGCGCTCGGACTATGACAGTGGTGCGCGTTCCGGGCCCCTTGGTGGTAAACTCTAGTTTGTTTTTTGCTACGCCGGTAAGCTTTGTTTCGCCGTCTATAGACCAGCTTACAATAGAGCGGTTGAGGTCGAGGGCAAAGCTCACCAAAGTGACCATCACTTTTGTGTGCGCCCCCGGGTGATCGGGGGAGACTTCTGTGATGAGATTTCCGGCCAACTGGCGTTCGCTTATGGCAAAAGTATCTGCTCGAGGCAAAAGACAGAGGGTAAGAATGGCGAAAATCCCGAAGACTGTCTTGTTGGTGATTTTGAGCTTGTTCATACTATTTCCTGCACCCTGTATTCTACGCCCTATGCCCTACGCCCTATGCCCTGTATTACATACCCTACGCGACCAACGGCACTCCCCCCACTCTGCTTCTCGCTCCCATCTCGCCTAAGATGTTGCCCCTTGGCGGTGGTGGCCTCGAAGCTATTGGTGTCGCTTGGTTTTGGCGCTGTTTGACGAGAGCTGTCGCCACTTGGACCTGCTCCGTCCGGCGGGCAACCAGTACGGCACCCGCTTTTTGTTTCCGCGCGGCAGCGTTCACTTTGTCGTATTTTTTCTTAAGTTTTATTGTGCGATAGAGCCACGATTGGAAAAACAGGTTGAATATGGGAATAATGCTCATGCCGTAACTCCCTCTAATATCTTTAAAAGGCGTCGCCACCCCTCCTTTTTTAAGAGCAAACCACATCAGGCCTCCAACGATAATGTTTATGATACTCATAATAACAGCTCCAACAACCGCCAGATAGAGAACTATTTTAAGAACATCGAAAAAGGCCATTACCCCACCCAAAAGGGCCCAGTTCACCGTAATTTCTTTTGTTCCGGTTGATGCCATGTTTTTCTGGTTTTTTGCCTCGCAAACTTTAGTAGGACTTACATAAAGGGGCGTCTTTGCCACCGCCTTTGGCGGGGCCCCGCTATAAGCGGTGGCGAGGTAATCCGAAGCAATCCAGAATTTGTGATACCCAAGAATAATCCTGGATTGCTTCGCGCTTCGCGCTCGCAAAGACGAAAATGGGGTTTTGTGTAAGTACTGTTTAAGCTAAAGATACCTACCACCTACTATTTACCACCTATCAACTCCCCTCCCATCGCCTGTGCCGCATCGGCCCGCGTAACCGGCGGTAGGTTGTCAGTCCTAGGCGGCAGGTTGGTTGGTTCGGTTTCTGGTGTTGTCCCAGGAGCTTCAACAACAGGCGCAACGACAGAAGTTGCAACTAAGGGAGTCCTCACACTCTCTTGACTCACCACCCTTGTCTCTTGCGTCGCAAACTCTTTTTCTTTACTGGTAACTCCCGCTTCGTTATTCTCTTGCGTTGCCTTTAGCTCTTGCTTAGCCTGTTTGATGGCCAAAAGTTGAGAAGGGTCGGAGGTGATAATCTGGTCTTCCGTGTAAGAGGCGATTACTTTAATAGCTACGTGTTTTAATCCCGCGAAGAATATCCCCTCCCCCACATTTGATTCCAGAAGAAGATACTTCTCCTCCTCGGTCAGATTAAACGTTTTTTGTACAATATCTATGGAGGCGGGAGACTGCTTCATCAAGATTTGAATGGAAGAGTTGGTGATGAGAGGTAATCCATAGGGTGACTTCAAAAAGTCTTCCACGTCTTGGGTAATGACGGAAAGTCCCAAGAAGTATTTGCGTCCGCGTTTGGCCAGCCCAAACAGAAAGGAGGCGGTGTCGGGGGCTTTCATCATAAACCAGGCCTCGTCTACCACCAGAAGTCGCCGCCGGATGTCTTTGCGCACATTGCTCCAGATGTTTGCCATGATGATATGCATGGCCACCGGCTTTAGCTCTTCTTCCATGTCTCTGGTGGAAAAAACGACAAATTTTTTGTTTATATCAACATTGGTTGGACGGTTGATGAACCCGGCCCAAGTGCCTTGCGTGTACTTAAGCATGCGTTGAGCAAGAGAGGCCCCTCCTTCCATGCCGGCGAGGACAAGCTCAAGGTCGGAAAGGAGAGGGGGTTCCTTGTCGGCGAAGTCGGCCTCAGGGGTGATGTCTTTAAGGGCGTAAGTCTCGGTAATAGCCGAGTCTATAATAGAGTCTTCTTCGGGAGTAAGGCCTCCCAGCATGAGGCGGAAGAGGCCAACTAAAGTGATAATGTTTGAGCGTAAAACGTCTGACGGCGACTCTCCCTCCCCCACCGGCGGTAGGTCGAAAGGATTGATGTGGTGCTCGGAAGTGAGCGAAATGTTGAAGTAGCGCCCCCCGACGGCCTCCGCCAAATACTCATACTCGCGCTCCGGGTCAATTACAATCACGTCCGTGTCGAACATTAGAGTGCGCAGAATTTCAAGCTTCTGCATATATGACTTACCAGAACCAGACTTAGCGAAAACCACCGAGTTGTAGTTTTCGAGAGAAAAGCGGTCGAAGAGCACAAGGCCGGAGTTGTGCCTGTTTATGCCGTAAAGAATCCCCTTGTCGGAAGAGAGGTCAAAGGAGATAAAGGGGAAAATAGAAGAAAGCGGAGAAGAGTTTAACTTTGAGTTAACGGCAAGCCTGTCTGTGGCGAGAGGCATCACTGTCTTAAAGCCGTCTTCTTGTTGAAAGAGGGCCGGTTTTACGTAGATAAGTTTTGATTCGAGGATAGACTTGACCTCTGACTCCGTCTTATTCAACTCCTCGGTAGTGTCTCCATAGATGGTTAGATAAAGGCCGACATCAAAGATGTGCTCTTGCGACTGCTGAAGCTGGTCTCGGAGTTGCTCAATGTCTTGGTAGGCCGTATCTAAGATGGGGTCGCGCACCATGCCCTTTTCAGCCCGGATGTTTATCTGGCTCTGTACCTCCGCTACTTTCTTTTGCAGTTTGTGGAGCACCTCGGCGGTGTTAATCGGATGCACGATTATGGAAACATCAAAGATTTTGTCGAGGTTGATGATGGGGGCGAACCAGTTTTCGGTCAAGAAGCGCGGATAAGAGATGACAAAAAAGGTGCGCGCGATTTTCTCGCCCAAATTGAGCTCTTGCGGAGTAATCTTCAAGGCCGAAGGCGCGATGACGTCCTTGAGGTCAAGCAGGCCCGCCTCGTAAATCTGCTCCGGCTGGATGGGCGCGATTAAGGGTGCTTCGACAGATTCGCCGGGGACGTCCTTCTTTTTGCCTAATAATCCGAAAAGTGCCATGGTTATTGTTTTGAATCTTGAATCTTGAATCTAGAATCTGGAAGAGGAACAGACAAAAGTTTAGTTGTTCGAAGCAAGCCATTGAGCAACCTGTGAACGACCATGAGTTGTTCCAGGATCTCTCTAAAAATTTCAACAGTGATGTAGTGTACATCCTGCGAAATCATAAACTGATTTTGTAACTCCGTGAGGGACCCATGACTAATTGAAAAAAATTGCACTTTTTCTTTTCGAGAAGTTCTACTGAAACCTTCTGCGATATTGGAAGTGACAGAGACGGCACATCTTCTCATCTGACTCACTAAATCGAAACGCTCTTCTTTGGGAAACTCCCTAGTAATCTTGTATACCATAAGCACTAGTTTATGGCCTTCTTGCCAAGTATACAAATCAGTAAAGTTTTTAATTTTTTCTTTTTGCATCATTCCAGATTCAAAATTCAAGATTCCAGATTCTACCTCCTACCGGTTTGCAATAGGTTTCTCGAGCTCCCCCGGATTGAATATCTTGTAATAAAGCTCCACGAGCTCCTCGGTCCCCAAGGGAATGGTGCGTACGCCGGTACGAGAGAGGCCTTGCTCGACCACGTTTGCCCGCTGTTCAATCTGGGTGCGGTTTTCTTCGAACGTGCGTTTTTCGAGTGCGCTCGCCTCCTGTTTAGACTGCCTGCCAAAAAGTCCCGAAAGCAACCCCTTACTTTTCTTCCCCGTGAGAATCGCTGGCTGATACGGGATGACCACAAAAAAACTTTTTGTCATGATGCTCGTTGTTTCCGTAAAGTTTTTGATAAAGCCTATATACTCCTTAATCTGGATTTTCATGAGGTCGTGTGTTTGTTTGCCGATACGTTCTTCGAGGGTGGCTAGGTAGGGACGGATGTCTAGCTTTCGAGACTGGATATGAAACTGCACGCTAAAGTCTAGAGAGTTTAAAAAGTTTTGAAACTGGAAGATGATTGCTTGTTGTTCGTCTTCAGACTTTAGGGCAAAGTTTAGAGAGGAGGCCATCAAAACCAGACAAAGACTGCCGTCTTTAAGGACAACAATACCGTCGCGGATTTCGTCAATCGGCACAAACTCTTGAGAAATTTTCGCTTTAGCTTTGGCCATGAGGTTTTTAAAAGAATCTTGAATCTAGAATCCTGAATCTTGAATGATGCGTGGGTTATTCCAGATTCCAGATTCAAGATTCGTTTCAGCTCTCTATTTATTTTAGCGTATCATTAATGTCCAATCCCCAGGAAAGCTCTTTTAGCTTGTTGCGCGACAGGGTGGGAACGACAGACTCTTTAATGGATGCCCCCGGTTTTTTGATTTCGCGGAACACTCTCTGCTCCGGCTTGTTCCATAAATAGAGTTTCTCCGCAAAGTAGTACTTTACTGCCGCTTGGAGAGTGATAATAAACGGTCGGTCGTTCACTTTATAGAATACAAGCGCCCAAGTGAAGACGGCGAGGACAAGCATAAGAGGCCAAGCGAGTAGGCCGGGGACGGTCTGCTTGATGAGGTAGACTCCGCCCGCTCCTCCCAAAAGGAAGACGAGCTGTTTAATCGTGAAAGGCCCCACGATTTTGTCTTCTACTTCGATAAATTGTGGGACTTGGAATTGCATACAGAAAAGAAAAAAGTAAAAAGTAAAAGGAAAGAACTGGGATGAATGGCTAGCACTGCTTAGTCCTCATTTTAGCAATTAATCCGTTAATAAGCTTGTGGGCAAGAATTGAGCGAGAAAGGAATTCCTCTTCTTCCGAAATCTTTAGATAACCGAGATCTCGGGCAAGGACCACTTGACTCTGTATTTCAAGCAGTGATCCTCGGGCCATTGTATAGAAGTGGAGTTTGTCGGCGACGCTTTGTCGGCCATACCCCTCAGCGATGTTCGATGTAACCGAAGTGGCCGCCCGACGGAGCTGGCTTGCCAAGCCGAACTGTTCTTGGCGAGGGAAGTTTTCGGTCGTTTTGTAAACCATAAGGGCTAGAGCATGAGCCTCTTGCCAGCAGAGAAGATTGCGAAAATGCAGGGACGAACGTAGTTGTTGCAGGTTCGGCATGTCTCTTGTTGGATTATCCTTTCCCTTTTTCTTCTTACTTCTTCCTTCTTACTCTAAAGTTTCCAAATACGGGTCCTCCCCAGGGACGCCCCGAGCGCCCCTCCCGGACTTCTCTTCGAGAATCGAAGCGGGCGCCTGGTCGGCGACCTCCACCTCTTTGGCCTGCCCTTTTTGTGTATCTTCTACCTCTACCTTTGCTTCTTCTGTCGACGGTGCGGTATCCTCAGATTCCAGATTCCAGATTCCAGATTCCTGTCCCCCCCTCCTCCACTGCCCGGAGAGCGGTGTCGGGGTGGGGTTCTGGATTTCCGATAGAATGGTTTGCGGGTCATTATCATCTGGGGCGGCCGGGCCTCCCGCTCCACTCCCAAGACCCATGAGCTCAGCCCGCACCGGCTGAAAGACGAGCGCGTTCATGTCGACGGCGATCGAGGCCGCCTCATGCTCCTCGACTCCAAGCGCTTCCCCAACCTTTCTCACATACTCATCAGGGCGCACCATGCCGTAGAGAACATCGAGAGTCAGATTTTCCAAGGGTTCCATCTGGTCGATGTGGAGCTTATGTTTGCGGTGGATGGTCTCAATGGCGCTCGTGGTGTCCGCCCCCAAGATGGCGGCTTGAAGTCTGGTTGGCAGGGAAGTATATATTTTTTGGTACTTTGAGTCTTCGTTCATAAATTATCAGGGTTTCCAATTCGAATGAGCGCCGACCCAAGTTTGCACCGTTGGGTCAGCTGGACCCGCCTGGATTTGCGCATTGACAGCTTGTTTTTTTGCATTGGGGAGTTTCTGGAGGTCTTCGAGAAGGGCGGTTGTGATATGGGGAAGTACGTGGGGCTTTGTGAGTACCGTCGGGTTCTTGATAAGCTCTTCCGGAGACAATCCTTTTTCTAATTCTGGGCCGATACCAAGGGCTTCTTTTATTTCGTTGGCACTTGCGCCGGGGTTTTTGAGGGCGTTTATCCATATTCCGCGCTGCTGTTGCTTGGCCAGGTCTTCAACTCTGCCCCGACCGATTGTTGTTTTAAGGCGGTCTGCCAAGGTCACTCCGTCTGCTCCTGAAGCGTTGAGTTTATTAAGTAGTTCGGCCTGGTCTTCCGGCTTAAGAGAGCGGAAGAACTCTTCTTGGTCAGTTGGGTTTTCCCTAAGTTTTTCTAGCTGTACGGCCTGTTTGTCTATGTCACCTTCCAAACTGACGGCGACCGCACCTTTACGGGTCTCGTAGTCATAACCATCAATCTCGTTAATTAATGTCTGGTATTTTGCTTTCTCGTTTGCGTCGGTGGTGGTCGCTATTTTTTCGCGAATCATGCGCTCGACCGCGATCTTACTACCGTTGTCGAGCTTCTTATAGGCCTCCTCGCGGGCATCCTTCTTCATGCCAGCCAAGAGAGCGGCTTGGTCTTGTGGGCGGCCGCGCATCACCGCCAGGCGCTCCGCGCCAATATTGTTTCTCGCCTCGTGGGAGAGATGTTGGTCTACCTTTTTCCTGGTTTCGGCGTCAAGTTCCTTGTAGTACGCCTTCTGTTCGTCCTTATCCATGCCGTTTATAAACTTGGCGTGTTTTTTGGCATCGTCGCCAACCCCTTGAGCCGCTCCTATGTTTTTGAGGTCGGCAACCCGTTTTTTTGTCGCTTCTTTCTGTTTGGCTTCATCGGTGTTTGAGGCTCGACGTGCTACATAGTCGCCATAGGCCTTTCCGCGCTCTTCCGAGGTGGTCATAAGCCCGCTCGCATATCCCAGTGTAGCCGCGCTCGCTCCCCTATTTATGAGGTCGGTGCCACTTGGAATGTAGCTCATCGCGGCTCCCACTCGCCCGCCGGACGCTCTATTAATAGCCGCCCCCGCCCGCCCCGCCCACGACCTCTCCCCTGTGAGATTTTTGGTTAACAGTCCGGCCGCGCCGGCCACTCCCAACCCCGTGGCCGTTTTGGCGAAATTCATGGCCGTGCTTGAAAACGCCGCGCCGAGCTGGGTGGCGATCACGATGGGGGCCATCATGGCTCCAAGACCGATTATATAGCTCACAGTAAGAGCGATAAGGCCGGCGTCTTTGTCGGCCACAAGTTCTCCGACCGTAATTACAATCCGCAGAGAAAGATAGAGGGTAAAAATAAAAGCAGGCAGAAAAATGCACTGGTCGAAAAAGGTCTTCATGAACTTCTCATAGTACGGCTTTGTTCTGCCGAAATGATAAAGGAGAGCTGGCGCCGGCGAAAGGACGATTAGAAAAATGAGCACAAGCCCGCGGATAAGGACAATGGCCGCGCCGAAGAAGAGCACAAAAGAAAGAGCCAGGAGCACCACTATCCCAAACAGGCCGCTTTGAAGGATGTTCACCATAGCCTTACCCGCCTCAAGCTCGCCGGTTATGTCTTTTTGGAGTTTCTGGCGCGCCTTGTGTGAATTTTCCACAAGCACCCAAGCGATGCCCGTTTTGGCATTATTCTGTAGATATTCGATATAACCGCCTGTTCCCACTTCGGCGTTGCCCTTGGCGTAGTTTTGGCTGACCTTCTTGTAGAATTGGACGGAGACTATGTTTGAGAGGTCTACCGTCGCCCGGGCGATAGGCATGCTGAAGTTTATAAGGAGAGCTGAGAGTAGAACAGCAAATATCTTCTTTTCCCACTCCCGCCCACCCGCGAGCCCAAGCATTTTCGTAAAACCGACGTAAAGGAGAATAAAGATAAAGAAGAGATTGCAAAAGTCGCGGACAATTTTCCAAACCTCATTAAGTTTGCCATCGACACCGATGTAGTCTTTGAGGTCGATAATGGCAAACTTTACCGCTAGGTCGAGGGCCATCTCGGCTATCTTTGCAATTATTCCAAAAACCCCCTCAACAGCGGTGACGATTACCGAGACTCCATACAAGACACAGCCCGTCATGCTTGTCCAACCGCACCGGCTTGCGTACGGGTCTTTGGCGTTGTCCTTGGTAGCACTAGGCGTTGCGCTTCCCGTTGGGGTTGTATTCGGGTCAAGTACTGCCCCAACGGGCGGGCGTTCTGTAGGAGGGGTGAGGCTGATTCCTATTGCATCCGGGCGTACTCCTGGAATGCCCCCCCCCTGCGCCCGAACAACGATTGGCGCCACCAGAGACAGTCCTGTCGTAAACAGGGTAATACAGATGATGGCTGTTTTGTATGGCTTTAATGAGCGCATGGCAATGTTAAGGGAAAAAGCGTTGAAGTGGGTGTCTGTGATTGTCAGGCTTCTTTGGTTGACTCCCCTCCCCCTGGCCAGGGGGAGGTTGGGAGGGGGTAGGTTGGTTGCACGTGCCTTAACTACAACCCCACCCACCCCACCCTGGCCCTCCCAGACCGTCTGAAAACAAGAAGCAAGGCTTCTGCTGTGGCAAAGAGTTCTTACGATTAGCCACAGGAGCTATTGTAAGAATTAAGAAGCCTCGCTTCAGGGTTGTTTTCGGACGGTCTGGCATAGCAAGAAAGAGGGCGGTACGCTTTTGCTGTAACTGATTACAAAAGCAAGGAGCGGCTAACTAGTGCGGTACATCTCGCTCTGTCTTTGCCACCGCCTTTGGCGGGGCCCCGCTATAAGCGGTGGCGAGGTACTCCGAAGCAATCCAGTGTATTACAGCAAGAAACCTAGATTGCTTCGGAGTACCTCGCAAAGACACTTACTCAGTTTTGTGAGGTGTTGCCTTTTGCCTAATTATCTACTTGTGGAAAATGTGATCACCATCCCATCCTTGCTCTCCCCCACGCTGTTGCTACAGGCGAGCTTGTACTCGGCGAAGGTCGAGAGAGTGGTGTCGCTCGCGCCCGTGCGGGTGATGACGAGCGTCTCTCCTTGCACGGCGAAGGTGTAACTCTGAAGCTCGCGGTGGTGCGTCGCTAAGGGGTTCACTTGGGCCATGGCGTCGCGGATAAGTTTAGCAACAGCCTCCGCTGTTACCACCCCCGCGCTGTTCTCGTGCTCCGGGCCGAGCGTGAAGGTGAAAGGAATGTCGTTTAGGTTCAGGCGCAGAAGGTCTCCCGCCCGTAAAGGAGAGACCCTCTCTGGCGCATCGCCGGTACGAAGGGAGGATGAGCTTAATGCGCCGGACGAACTGTTTGTGTCGCCTACAATTGGCCGATAGACGGTGGTCTGGGTTACTTGGGTCCCGGATGTGCTCTGTGGCTTTGGAAGCATGGCGAGGGTGGTGGTGAAAGCGCGGGACTGATCGGGAAGTTCCCGCTCGCTTACCGGCGAGGCGAATTCGACCGATAGACGAAAGACGTTCGGGAAAAAAACGCGCTCACTGCAAACTCCTCCAACGCAGGTGGCCGGAAGAGCGCTCCCCCCTCGCACTACTTCTCCAGGCACAAATCCCGCCTCTCCTTCCGCTTGTGGTGAGCCCGTCGAACCATAACTCGTCCAACCATTCTCGGCCCGGCAGGCGGTGGCGCCGTCGCCAAGCCAGGTCACGGTCGCCCCAGCGAGGCCGTTTATAGTGGTGGGGGCGTGGCTTAGTAGAACATTAGGCGGTGTTCCCGGGTTTGTGGGTGGGTTTGTGTCGCCTGGCGGTTGAGTGTCTTGGCCACCACATACATCGAGGTCCGGCTTAATCTGACAGGCCGCTTGTAGGGCACGTAAAAGTTGGTCAAGCCAGTCGCCGCCCCCATCACCACTGGGAGGCGGGACTCCCCCCCCATCCGGATTTTGGGTTCGACCTCGGTCGGCCGCCCCTTTGGCTTCTTGAACCTTCTTTTTTTCCGCGTCAGTGTCTACTGTGCGAAGGTCGTCTATACCATCGTTTACGAGCCTCTCTACTCGGGTGACCTGCACCGCGCCAGGATTCGGGGCCTCCGGGTCTACTCCGAGCAGGTTAAGCGGGCAAACATCACGCCCGTCGGCGCCCTTTACCAGCGGGCCTTTACACTTAACGCTTGCCGGCATGGCCTGATGGGCGGTGTAGTTTGCAAGACCGTATAGTTCACCCCTGGTTTCCAGGTCATTCAAAAGGTCGCTCATGGCAAGAAAGGCGCCTTGAGGTGTATTGCGGGAGTCAATGTAGTTCATATAATCCTCCCAAGTCTTGACGTCGTCTATAGAGGTTCCTTTGAATGGTGAGCGCAAGGCCGCCGCCGGCTCCGTATCTTTTTGACGGGCGAGAATCATTTTATCGAATGTTTTTACAAGAGAGTCCCGAAACCGTTCTGGGATGCCTTCCTTGGCGTCTTCTACTGTCTTGCGTGCTTCGCCAAAGGCGGAGGCCTTTAATTCGTCTACGTGTTCGCCGATGGTGGGATTGTACGACTTTGGCTCCTCCCGTGTGTCTTTACGGCCACCCTCGAGCTGTTTCTCCAACTCCTTAAGCTCCTTCTTCTTTGTTTCCAGGGCTTCCTTTACTGCCGCCGGGTCGAGCTTGAAGTACTTTTGTTCGATGAGTTGCTCGATGCGGTCAATGTTTGCGACGTGCTTACAAATCTGCGTGTCTATGTCTTTTATTTTCACCACCAGGTTGAAGTAAGCTGTTCCTTCGAGAACGTTCACCGGTACGCCTTTATTTGACCCGGCCAGGTCTTCGGATAGAGGAGTGCCTCCTCCGCCACCACCTTCCCCTCCGCTCGCGCGCAGGGTGGCGATTGCTTGGGGGGTGCCATCTCCGGCGCCTTGCGCTTCGCCCGCTTTGTCGGCGGCCTTTTTGGAGCTCTCCGCGGCTGCGCCGGCACCACTTGATACTCTGCCGGCCGCTGTTTGTGTTTCGCGAACAGTTGTGGGAGGCACGCTTTCAATTTGGCCCCCACCTCCGCCTCCCCCGTCGCTAAGACCACCAGACCCCCTGCCCGCGAGGGTTGGGCTACTACGAAAGAGGTTACGAACTTGTTGGGCTCCCTGTAGGAGGCCTTGAGCTCCCCCTTGGTTGTTGGTGAGCAGTTGGTGGACCTGGCCAAAGGCCCCAATGGCCTGGTTGAGCTGGGCGGCATTTTCGCCACCAAGCATTCCGGACTGTGATATGGCCTGCATAATATTGGTGAAAGATCCGGAGCTCGCACCTTGTTGTTGCAGTTGCGAGAGTTGGTTTAAGGCCTGAAGACCGCTTGCGAGGCCCTGAGTTGCACCGGTCGGCATTGCTCCTCCCTGTGAAAGAGTGCTAGCGATTTGCTGGAACTGCTCGATTCCGCCCCCTCCTCCGCTTGTTCCATATGGGTCCCTCACCGCCTCGACCTGCGTGAGTTGCTCGCTCATGATGCCCATGCGCCGAGCCGCCTCAATGAAGCGGGGGGAAGAGAAGTTGCCAGTGCGCTGGGCTTCAGCAAGAGCTTCTGCGTACTCATCGCTTACCTGCTTTATGCCATTCGCGGTGCGCGTTGCGTTGTCGAGCGGCATACCTTCGCCGGTATCGTTGGTGAGATTGTAGATGTCGCGCATGGCGGCGTGGAAGGCGGCCCCTTCGGTGGCAAAAATACTTTGGGCGGCCAACTGGTCGGTGTCCGGTTGCGTGGGTATGCCACGGATGCCGTCTAGGAGTGTCCTCGTCATACTGATAACACCGGAGAGGTCGCGCGCGCGCGTCTCGCCCACCCCTAAGCGCAACGTCTCAAGCTCTGTGAGGTCCGTGGCAAGCTCGCCCTCAATAAGAAAGCGATGGTTCGTGGTTGGAGCGAGGGCGTAGACACTCGCCAGTTTCTGTAGGCTGGCGCGCATAATCTCCGTTCCTTGTGAAAAGCGGGCGTCTCCTTCCGGAGTTGTCTCTAGAAGCGAAAGCTCGCTCGCCACAGCACCATAGATATTGAGGAGTAAAACTATACGCTCCGAGACGGCAATCTCTCCCGATGGTAGGACGGACCTCTCTGCGACGGCTTGGTTTTGCCCGCCATTCCACATAGACGCTCCGGTGTTGGCGGCGTGTGCAATAGCCGTGCCGGCTTGCATTATGCGATTAAGTATGCGAGCAAACAGGGACGACTTGTTTTGGGACTCATTGTCGTCTATCTTGACCGCCTGCTCGACGGCGACTCCTTTGGTTGTTGCTCTGCGCGAGCTATCATCCGGGTTGCCGAAGGTGGGGCGAAACACTAATATCGAATGAGCGGTAGCCGCTTTGGTGCGTTCGGCCACGGCCGCCGCCGCCGCGGTGGTGTCGCGAGCCGCTTCCGCCGGGTTGGCGGCCGGCCGTTTAGCCGCTTGAGTGGCCGCGGGTGAAAGGGGTCCAGCCGGACTACAGTTGGCGCTTCCGCCATTACTCAATCCAGCAAGCGGATTACCGCCCGAGCTCTGTAGTCTAGAGAGCACTCCTTGACTGTTTTGTCCGCCAAGAAGACTGGCTTGGAAGGAGTCGTTGACGATTTGAGCGATGGTCGTTATTATTCCTTGGCCAACGGGGCCACCGATAGCCATGCTCTGAATAGCTCCCACAGTATCCCCTATACTGCCGCCACCCGACTCGTTTTGTTGCCTAACGGAATTAAGGTCGACAGTTTGTGCGTACGCGTACGAGGCCTCTCTAAGAAATATAAAGAGCTCGCTCCTTGTGGCCATAGACAAAGTAATGACAGCCAGAAGGAGCGCAACAATGCGTAGCGCGAGACCTCTTTTTTGAACAGTAAGGATTTTTTTAATCAAAGATGTCATGGAAGGGTGGAGGCGTTTATATACAAGGTCGCGCCCACTCGTTCTTCGAGACGAATGCCGCGACTGGCGAGCGCCCCATTCATCCGCGTCAGGTGTTCTATGAAGCGATTTCCTTCTGTGTTAAAGATGCGACCTGAAGTAAGAGCAAGTAAGGGGTTTTCATTTACGAGCAACATGTTTTCGGCTAGATAGTTCATTCGGCTCGTAGAGTTGACGATAGCAAGGTGATAGCCAGCCAGACTCTTGGGGACAGTCACCCCCAAGAGGGCTTCAGTGGTACGCAGGTGGGTGTCGCGCCTTTCCGCTAAGATGGCGAGCCCCGCTCCGTCCCCATTTTCGTATTCGTGCAAGAGCGCCTCCGCCTCACTTGGTTGATTTTTGTCGGTAAAGGCAGTAAGCGCGTAGGCAAGGTCTTCCGCGTATTGGCGAAGAGTAACCGCCTGTTCTTTAGAGTCTATAAGGAGCTCAGACTCCTTGTAGGCCCTAAACTGTGGTAGTCCTTCACTAGACGACTGGTCGGCTTCGTCAAATAGAGACCACGAAACTGCCGTAAAATGTTTTCGCAGGTCTACTGTGTCGGGGGGCGCTTCGATTTGATTGTTGTCTTTTTGTGAAAGGTCATTTTCTGGGTTGGACGAAAAAACGTCTTGCAACCAGAAAAAACCGGCAAGAACAAGCATTCCGGCAAACATAAAGAGCGGCCAAATCTTTTTCGACACATCTTCCTGTGTTTCCATGAAGTACAGTGAGTTATGAAACTTGCACTTTTTCCCTCCCCTGGCCAGGGTGAGACTTGGGCAAGGGACCCAAGTCGCAAGACCTTTTGAGCTGTTTTCGAGTGAAGAGAAGAAAAGAGCCAAAAGGTGTACAGCTCCCGTAGGGAGGGTTGGGGTGGGGTAGAGAACTAGTAACTAGTTTCCAGTTACTAGTAACCAGTTACCTACTCCCTCCTAACCTCCCCCTGGCTAGGGGAGGGAAAGTCTCGTAACTCAAAGTGAACTATGGCTTTATTCTACCATTCCAGGCCCTCAAACCATACAAAAAAGATGATTAGTATGTGGACAAAGTGAGGAGCAAAATATCCTCTGTTGTAGGCGTTTTGTCTAAGTCAAACGAGTTGTATGGACAAACAGCTCTCGCCACTGTAGCGGAGTCAGTTTTTCGGCCCGAACAGTGGCCGGCAACCCCACTTTTTCAAAAACATCAGACCACGCTACGTCCCCGCCGAAGGCAGACCTTAGGTTGCTTAAAAGATACTTGCGTTTATGAGCAAAACCGGCCCGGACAAGTGTAAAAAAATCATCTTCAATCCTCGCCATCTCCCTGATTCCTTCACTTAGCGACCTGGTCGCTAAGTGAAGGAAAAAGCCCTTGGAGATGTTTTCGATGGCGAGGATGGCCGAGTCCACCTTTGGTTTGGGTGAAAAGTTGCCGGCGGAAACATATCCGGCGATGCGGGGCGTGCCGTAACAGTTCACTGCAATGGAGAGGAGGCTCTCCTTGTGGTCTCGTGTCACTATGCGCTCCGCGACCTCACGCTGGACCAGGAGCACCATGCGTTCGGGTGGTGTGGGCGAGGACAGCGCGCCTTCGATGATGGCACCCGTGATGTTGTAGGGAATGTTTGCGACGACACAATAGGAAGAAGGCAGAAGAAAAGAGGAAGAGGGAGGCATTCCTGAAGGCGATGCACCTTCACTTCTCTGTTCACTTCTTCTTTCTTTTTTCTTCTTTCTTTTTTCTAAAACATCAAGTATGTCGCCATGATGCAGAACAAGACGCCCCTCGGCAATCTCTTTTGAAAAATGTTTGCGCAATAGAGCGACCAGCTCGTCATCTTTTTCGACGGCGATAACTTTTTCGGCCCGCACAAGTAGCTCTTGGGTGAGCACTCCCTTCCCTGGCCCAATCTCGAGGACGGTATCAGTGTTATGTATATCTCCGGCGTCTGCAATCTTCCTCGCCACGTCAAGGTTAGTAAGAAAGTTTTGCCCCAAAGAGCGTTTTGGTCGGAAGTTGTGTAGCTGCTTCATTGTTGAAATTCAATACCCAGCCCTCCTTGTCAATACGACAATCCGGTGCAACAAGGCTCATCTCTTCCCTAAAGAATCCCAGGTGATTACATCCTCCTCCCATCCTCCTCCGCGTCCACTAATATTACTATTCCCTATCCCGCTTTCAAACTCCACCACCTCGTCCGCCACGTCATCGAGAAATGAGGACGGCAGATTTGCGTGACGAGAACCAAAGATGGTCCGGCTGGCGGCATAGGAGAGATGCAGTTTTTGCTTGGCGCGGGTGAGAGCCACATAGAAGAGTCGGCGCTCTTCTTCCGCCTCCTCTTGGGGATTGCGGGTGCTTCCGAGCCGTTCGTGCGGGAAGAGTCCCTCTTCGAGGCCGACGATAAAGACGTGGGCAAACTCGAGCCCCTTGGCGGCGTGAATAGTCATAAGGCGCACCCCACTCCCCTTTTCCATAAGTGAATCTTGGTCGGAAAGCAGGGCGGTTTCCGTCAGAAAAGTGTCGAGTTGTTCCTCGCGTGGCAGGGCGTCATACTTTGTGGCAATAGTGACGAGCTCTTTTAAGTTTAGGAGCCGCTCCTCATCCTCCTCGGAGCCTTCGGTCAGCATTTTTTCGAGGCCACTTATGCGCACGACCTGTTTTAAGGCGTCCGACAGCTTCTCTTGCCCGAGCGCTTCGCGGACACGTTTTAAAATGGCACGGAAATCATACAGCTTGGCGCGCAGTTTTTCCGGCAGTTCCGCCTCGCGTCCACTCTGAATCTTTTCGAGCGAGACAGCTCCGACCCCTCGCGGCGGCACGTTGACAATGCGGGCAAACGCCTCTCTGTCGTTTGGGTTGAGGGCCACTCGCACAAAAGCCAGGACATCTTTCACCTCTTTGCGCTCGTAAAACTTAGTGCCGAGTACTTGATACGGCACTCCGCGCACAAGTAGGGCCTCTTCGAGCACTCGCGATTGAAAGTTGGCGCGGTAGAGCACGGCGCACTCTGTGGGCGGAGTGCCGGTGCCCAGCAGTTTTTCCAAAATCTTCGCTACGTGGCGAGCCTCGTCTCCCTCATCGAGCGCTTCATAGAGTTCTATTTTCTCCCCTTCGCCTCGCTTGGTAAAAAGGTTCTTTTCCTTGCGGAGTTTGTTTTTCTTGATTACTTCATTTGCTGTGGCAAGAATTATTTGCGTGGAGCGGTAGTTTTCTTCAAGTGTTACCGTGCGCGCCCCCGGGAAGTTTTCCTCAAAGTGTAGAATGTTGCGGTAGTCCGCCCCGCGCCATCCGTAGACCGACTGGTCGGTGTCCCCCACCACGCAAATGTTGCCGTACTTGGTCGCGAGCAGGCGCGAGAGCTCGTACTGGGCCACGTTCGTATCTTGATACTCGTCGATATGGAGATAGCGCCAGCGTTCTTGATAGCGGGCAAGAATCTCCGGGTGAGCACGAAACAAAAGAACCGGCCGAAGAATCAGGTCATCAAAGTCAAACGCTTGTTGTTCGCGGAGCAACTCCTCGTACTTTTTCCAGGTTTTTAAAATCGTCTCATGTCGCCAGCTTTCGCTCTCCTGTCGCCCGAAATCATCCACGGTGACGAGCTTATTCTTTTCGCGCGAGATGATGGTCGAGAGTACCTGCGGCTCCTCCTCTTTGGGGTTTAAACCGAGCGCTTTCAATGCCCGCTTAATGGTGGCGAGCGACTCTGTTTTGTCGAGGATGGTGAAGTAGCGAGTGGTGCCAAGTATGGCCGCGTTTTCTTTGATGAGCTGGACTCCGAGAGCGTGGAAGGTGGAGATGAAGGGTAAAGAAGAGGGCATAGGGCATAGGGCATAGGGCATAGGAGTGACAGGGTTCGTGCTTATTATTGGCTCTTGACTCTTGACTCCTGCTTCTTGTTTTCGTGCCTCGTACCTCGTGTCTCGTGACTCGCCAAGGAGATGCGTGACTCGGTCACGCATCTCCTTGGCCGCTTTGTTGGTAAAGGTGATGGCGAGAATATGTTGTGGCGGGACGCCCCCATGGATTAGTTGCAAGATGCGATGGGCAATGGTCTTGGTCTTGCCAGCTCCCGCGCCGGCCACCACCAAGAGCGGTCCTTCGGCGTGGGTGGCCGCTTCGCGTTGTTGGGGATTTAGTTCCAGGAGATGTTGTTCTGTGCTTTTCATCGGGGCTTCTCTTTTTTGGCCCTTTTCCCCATTGTGGGGGAGGTATCTTTGGTGAGAGTAAGGTACACTGTAACATATTCAGTTACCATGTTTGAAAGATTAAACTCAAACGAAGGGGTCGAGGAGTTGTCGAGATCACAGGAAGAAGGTGGCGCTGAAACTCTCCACCCTGTCCCCGTTCGGTCGGAGATGGTTCCGGCCCGGGTGTCTTTCGGAAGAATCTCCAAAAGCGAGATGGCGCTCTTGCGTGAGAATAAGGAGCATGACCATGACGTAGACTCTTATTGCGCCAACTTGAGACTGCCGCCAATACCGACTTCGACAAGCACTCTCTTGAGCTCCTTCGCGAAGTCCTGCGCGATCCTGATAAGCGCTCTCTATTTGTTCGCTTGGCGCATCCGCTCATCACTTATGAAGGTTTCGGTTCCGGGGTGATTAGGGCCACCGCAACCACAGCCGTCGGCGTAGCCGGAGCTTTTGCCGGAGCAAAAGGGGCGGCATTTTATGTGGCGGAAAAGACGAGAGAGTATCTTGCTGACCACATCTCGCCCTTTAATGAGGCTGTCAAAAGCGTGGTGTTGGAGCTCATGAATGTGATTCCCGACCTGCGGCGAGCGGAGGTTGGCCTCGACATGGCTAAAGAGACAGTTGTTGGTACTGTTACAGATGCGGGCAGGTCGGTCCGTCATGGTGGCGAGCTTATATATGGTTGGGCAAAGCAAAAAATTACCGGCGAAGCCATTAGCGTGACCTCTCTGCCAAAAACAGGTGGCGCCCCAATATCCGCCACCGCGCTCGAGAGCCTGTTAGATGGCGTACAGGAGTCCGCTTCCAGCGCGCGTGGCTTGGGGGAGGCGCTTTCCACATCAGCCATTGATCTTGCGAGTAGTGTTGCCTCTGTCCCCGGAGCCATTAGTGGTTGGGCCACCGGAAGTGGGTTGGCCGGCGGAGCCCTTGAGGTGGCAAAGGAAATGAATCGGGCGACCGGATTTGGGCGCTTACAGGAGTTTATAAAATCATCAGACGCGCAAGTGCTTGAGAACCGCCCGCCTCTTGCCGGGGAGGATGACCCCCGCTTCGCTCTGCTTGCACTGGAGGAGCGACTACGAGCTCCCGACCGGGCGCAGTTTGCGCTTTCGAACAAGGAGTGGGTGCTCTTTTGTGCCGCTGTTCATCGTGCACGCGCGAGCCTCCTTCGCGAACGGACGCGCGCTCCCACAATCGCCATGAATAAGGAACTGCGCACGGCCGGAGAGCGGCAAACAGAGCTAGTGGAGCGCATTATTGACGCTAATGTCGGGCAGGAGGCTATCGACAGAGAGCTTGCCGCCTCGCTCCTCTCCCAGTTTGACTCCGGGCTCGACAGGGAGACGGCCCACTACCACGAGCGATTCGCTACCATGAATAGTACCCGCGAGAAAATCGATCGCTATGGCCGGGCCTTCGTCCGCGGGGGTATTAGGGCCACCGGTTTACCGCTTCTGTGCGGGGTTGCCTCTACGGCTGTGGGAGTCACTGCTAGAGTTGGGGGGCAGGTGGTGAGCGCGGTCATAAATCCGATAGGCAAAGCATTTGGGGTAATAACCGCCCCCGTGCGCATTATAAGCTCTAATCTTCCCAAGCTATGGAGTACGACATCATCAAAGAGTTCGTTGCCGAAGTAATAACAGATGCCGGCATCGACGGTAGCGATCGCGAGCTTATGGGTCGCCTACAGGCCTCTCTAGAGACGCGGGTAACCACCCGGCTTCTACTTGAGCTAGTGGCTCGTCTCGATAAAGAAAATGCGACCGCCCTTCGTGCGGAGATGGACTTCTCTAATCCGAATCCGGAGCAACTTTTTGGCAAACTGGTAGACCGAGGCGAACTCACCCTTCAGCAACTCACAGGAATGCTTGCCGGCATCCGCCGTGAGCTACTCGAAGAGCTCCAAGAGATGCAGTCGGCATAGTAGGTTTTTTGATCCAAAAAAGCGGAATGCTCAAAAGCAGACACCCTTGCTTTCAGGGGTATTCAGTAGCAAGGCTACTTGTATTCGGGCAACCCGTACTAATTAATCGCGTGTGGGAGTTTTAGTTTTGGCAGATTGGCGATGGCTTCCACGTGTTCGCCTATCTTGCTCTCGAGCGCGGAGAGCCCAAGCTGGATATCTAGAATTTTAGAGGCACTGGCTCCTTTTAGGGCGGATTCGGATCCTGTGGTATTGGCATCATGCCAAAGGAGCAGGAAAGCCTGCGTTTCAACAATCAGTTGCATTCGGTTGGCGAGGGACTCTTTTTCAGCTTCTATTTCCCCGAGACGGGCATTTATGAGGCTCATTTCTCGGTGTGGGGCGTTTGTGGCCACAAGGTCTTCGCGATCGCTCGTAAGACGCCTCTGTTCCTCTTCGAGAGCCAGCGTCACTTCGGCGATGGCGAGTCTGTCTTCTTCGTAAGGAAGTTCGCGATAAGCGGAAGACGCCTCCGGCTTGCTCGTTGAAACTCCACTCTCCTCCCTCGCCACCTTTTTCGTTGGAATGGAGTCTGTAATAGTTTGTGGTCCGCCGTCGCCCACGGGTACTCGTCCGAAGACGGGATATCTGCTTCCTGGCATAGCTGTCGATTGGGCAGAGACTCCCACCTCCTCCAAGCCTGGTGTAGGGTTTTGTGCGAGTGGGGAGGGGCGGGCACTCGCTATTACCGCAGGCCTATCTTGAGCTACTGTTGTAGCCGCAGTCTGTTCCTTGGTTGGAGCGACAGTAAGGATGTCGGCGATGGTTGGTGTCGGGATTTCCGGTAATGCAACCTGTGGCGCAACTGGAACAGGCTCTGTGGCCACTGCCATGGGAGTGCTCGGTATGACCCCTCTGCTTGGCGGCACGACTTTCTTCGGCACTGCTTCCACTGCCCCCGCCTCTTCAGGGGAGGAACTGTTTTGCATAGCCGCTATCGGTTCCGTGCCAGCCGGCGCTTGTTCGCCGGGCGCCATTGCCGTGCGGGTGCTAGCGAGCTTGGCCTCAATGGCAGCAAGGACGTCGTCATGATTTGTTGTGGTGGTGTTCATAAGCATACCTATCGCCTCTTCACCTGGTGTCTACAAACTACAAACTACCGTTAACCGCCTGTCTATGTGCCAGCAGAACCTCCCGGACCGCCTCTTCCACAAGGCGCGCATAGTATGGGATGTGTTCTTCGAGAAACTGTTGAGCCTCTTCGGGAGTCGTGCCCTCGCTAAGCGATTCATACTCGGTCCTAGCCGGCTCGTCGAGGTGTGCCTCGGTAAGTTTAGCAATGGCGATGACGGCGTTCCCGGCTAGCTCTTCTAGTAGGCGGTCGCGCAAAATCTCCGGCATGGCCTCAATCTCGAGGTCGCGGGCGAGGAGCTGCTTTATGTGGTCTATTTGTTCAGGAGACATAAGAAATGGAAAATTGAAACCTAAAAATGAAAAATGTGGACACCCTACCCCCCAACCTCTCCCTGTCTGCCCGCACACCGCCATTGGTGCTGGAGGCTAGGTGGAGGGATATTATGCTTACACTAATGAACGTTCATAAAAGCGCCGCTCATTGGGGGCTTTCGCGGCCACTTCACGTTTGTGCTGGCCATACCCGGCGGCGAGCGCGATAGCGCCGGTGATGGCGGCGCCGGTCGCGATGACGGCTCCGTAGTAGACCGCCCCAAGGAGGGCCACGCCAACCCCCGCCTTCTTAAGGGGATTTGCGTTCCAGAACCACTTGGCGGCCCGTCCCGGCGCGCTCTCAGTCACAGCCTCTACCCCCTTCTGCCAAAGCGAACGGTCGTTACCGAAAAGGAGGCGGTTGCGCTCTTTGCGCGCCTCGAGCATCTGTTCGCCAAAGGCGCGCATCTGTTCCTCTGAAAGATTACTGGCGTTATCGAGCTTGCGTTCTATGCCGGCCCGTTCGCTCTTGAGTTCTCTCACATACTCCTTATTGGTGGCACGACCCTTTCTGATCTCTTGGCGGAGGAGCGCCTCAATGTCGTCGCGTCTCTTTGCGAGCTCGGCCACCTCTTCACGCACTGTCTGCTCGGCGAGGGTCATAGGGTTGTCAGGGATGTCAAAGGAGGCTTCGAAACTGCCCGGTGCGCTCTCAGTCATGTCTATAGTTGGGCCGTTCCAGGACGCTTCTGTTTGTGGTGGGGCGAAGTTCTCCAAAGGAGGTTTTTTTGCGGGTTGCGCCGGCCGCTTTAGGTTGCGGCCCATTCGCCTGGCTTCGTGGGTCTCGAGGGTCGCTAGGTGTTCCTCTGCTTCGGCAATTGCCTGCGAGTCGCCACTGTTTTCCTTTAGCTCAGCAAGGTGTTTTCGCGCCTCTTTAAGCGCTTCCGGATTGCGCACGAACTCCTTTTCAATGCTTATTTGGTTCATTCGGGCCGCGATTCTTTCCAGTTTCCCGGCGTCACTCGAGCTACGCACCCCTGTCTGTATTTCCTTGAGTAAACGATTCTCTTCTCCTTCAAGCTTAAGTAAGCCGTCCCGCTTTTGGGCCAGCCTTACCCACTCTATTGTACCGGCCAGGCGTTCCTTCAGCAGGGCGACCAGCTCGGGGTCATTAAAACCCATCCCGCCCCCTTCGAGTTCTTTTATTTTATGTGATATGGAAATATAGCGTGCTTTGCTGGCTTCGCAAGCCTCGGCCAGTTTTTCCGCTTCGCTCCCGCCCACCTCTTTTTGCTCTCCAGATTTGGCTGGGGCTGTTTCTGTTGATTGCGGTGAGTCTGCCTCCATCTTGGCGGTTTTCTCGTTGAGCTCGCCGACAAGCCTCTTAGACTCCATCCTTGTTTTTTGCCACTGCGCGCGGTCGGTCTCGCCTTTTTTTTCCTTTATTGATTCGCGTAGCTTACTCATGTCTTCGGCTACTGCTTCATCGCTCTGTCTCTTTTTTGTATTATCTAGATTGGTTTGTATAAGAGTATCGAGCAGGTCCGACCCTTCCCCAGCCTTCTTTTGGTCTTTCTCAAGTAGCCGAGCGACACGCATTCCGCCTTCCGCCGCGCGGGCCAAATTGTCGGAAGCCTTTGCTTCCGTTGTCGCAGGTGCCGGAGGAGGAATGGGCGTGGCCTCCGAAGTTGCTACAGGTTGCTCTGCGGGGACTTCCGATGCTGAGGAAGGAGTAGCAGAATTGTTGGTCTGCGGCGGTTGCTCTATGGCGGGCTGTGTTTCCGGCGAAACGACAGTCGCTTCACTGGACGTGGTCACCACTGCTGGTTGAACCAAAGTTTCTGGCGCGCTACTAAAACCCAAGTCAGCCAAGTTTGTGTTGAGAGTGGTTACCGGTGTTTCGGCATTCGTAGATGTGTCTGTAGACATGCGCGTACGCTCTTCTGTTGAGGGGGTAGATATAGACAAGCTCGTTGAGGTGTCTCCGTTGAGGGGCGAAATAGTCGTTGTAGTTTCCGTGGGCGGCAAGGGAGGTGGCAGTACCGCTTCTGGTGCCATCGGCGCGCTAGGTGTAGTGATACTGATAGATTCGGCTCCCATAGTGTATTTAGTATACTACAGAGGAGTAAAAAAAATCACACCGGAAGTGTGTATAAAAGGAATTTTTCGATAGACCCAACTTGGGACTGTTGCCGAAATGGATATTTGGCAAGAGGCCCAATTTACGACTTACGCTATACGACTTACGAATAACCATGCGTGAATGGCTCTTCGTAAATCTTAAATCTGTTTCTATGTCCTAGGCCGGCAATTGTCTATGTTCCAAAGAGGTAACCACCCCGCGGAACTCTTCCACAATCCTTTTCGTCTCCTCCTCTATAATGGCTTCGAGATTTGGAATATAGCTTTGCAGAAAGAGTGTCAGCGCCTCGTTGTCCCCCGCCTCGCGAAGCTTACGGAAACGCACGTGTTTCTCTTTTGGAATGCGCAAAAGGATGGCAATAGTAATGCCCCGCAAGATGTTTTCAGTGAGTCCTTCGACAATCTCGCGCTGGTCTTCTTTAGAGAGAGTCTCGATGCCGAGGTGCTTCAATATAGTTTTTTGTAATGTTTCGCGGGAAGGCATAGTGATAGGAGGTAGGAGTTAGGAAGTAACGGGAAGAAATGGAAAATGGAAATCTCAAAACGGAAAATGACAAGTTAAAATGGAAAATTATCGGAACCAATTTTCAATTTGCAATCAATTTTCAATGTAACAATTTTCAATAGCTGAACCTCGAATTGATAAACAGAGCATCGTATTGTTTTGTTTGGAACATTGAAAATTGAGACATTCACTGAAAATTGAAAATCGGAAATTGAAAATTAAGCTTACACATTTCCATTTTAAATGACACTCCTCTGGCTAGGGTGGTCAAAACCTAAGGGCGGAGTGACGGGCGGATATTTTGTGTCACCGCGTTGAATCAGCTCACCTCCTGTTGACCATGTTTCGGGCATCTCTACCGGTGGGGGGGGTGCGGACGGGCCGGGAGTAGGAGCCGGAGCGTCGCCTCCAAACAACCATCCCCGTGAAGGGGCCTGGGCTTCCGGCCATTCAGCCCCCGGTCGACCAAAAGGATACTCCGGTGGCGCACTTTCCGGTAGCGGCGCGGGGGTGAGCCACGCATTTAAGCGGGGTGTTTTGTTGGGAGTAAAGAAGCCCCAGTCAATGGCCCAATCACGCACGCCAGAGGCAATATTTGAGAATAGATTTCCTGCCGCTTCACCAAGGGCCGGGCCGGCGAGGACAGCGGTGGCCGCGCTTCCGGCCGTGATGGCCCACTTAAGAAAGCGGGGTACCTTGTTCTCGCCAAACAGCTTCTGTACTCCCTTGTTCACAAACGCCTCCATGGTGTAGAAGGTGCTCATGGACCCGAGGACAGAGCGAAGGGCGAAGGGCGAGAGGCCGTATTGGGCGAGAAAGAGCCCCAGAGGGCCTCCGCCGAAAGTGGCCACCACTCCGGTACCGAGCATAAAGAGCCCGCCCAACTCCAGCTTTTCCATAAACGGCGCCCGCTCGTAGTTCTCCATAATTGAGTTTACCTCGGCCCCTATTCCCTCCTGGGCGGCCACCGCCTCATGGGCCACCTTTCGAATCTTGAGTCCCTCAAGGATTTTTTTGGTCCCCTCTTTTTCGTTGGGATCGGCGATATGGGCGACTTCGCTCGAAGCATCGACGTCCGGACCTGCCTCGATGGCATTGCGGAGGGCCTGAAGCTTGACCGCTTTCGCCCGATCCTCTGCTCTTGCGGATGCTAAAAGCGGCTGGATCTCGTCATTCAGTTTGTCAAGTTCGTAAAATTTGGACATGGATTGAGTGAAGCACGAAGCACTAAATCTGAAGCACGAAACAAATTCTAAGCGGCAAATCCTGAATATCTAAACGAATTCTGTATCTAATTTTAGAGCTTTGAATTTGGTGCTTGTTTCGTGCTTCAGATTTAGTGCTTCGTGCTTAAACAAGTGCTTCAGATTTATGATTTCGTGCTTTGGAATTGTTGCGCGTAAAAACACGAAGCGCGAAACATTAAACACAAATAACACCGACAATTCGCGCTCGGAATTTATGCCACTTGTTCTGCCACCTGTCTCTCGGTCTCCTTAAACGCGCGCAGTTCATCCGCCGCCGCTTGGGCCACGAAGGTATCCACATTGGGGATGTGCTTTTTGAGGAGCGAGAGCGCTGTCTCGTGTTCGCCGGCTTCGATGAGCGACATGTAGGTGTCTTGGTCGGTGTCGGGCAGGGCGCTCAAGAGGGCCGCCTGTACGGCCATAAAAATATTCTGACCTATTTCCGCGAGCATGCTCTCTTGTACTGTCGGCGGAAACGTCTCAAGCTCGAGCTCGCGGATAATCTGAGCGTGCAGTTGTTTTATCTGTTCTGGGGTCATAGCTGATTGCTAATTACTGGTGACTGGTAGAGAAGAGTAAATAAGAAACCGAAAAACAGAAACTAGAATTTTCTACTGTCTACTTCCTACTTTCTACTTCCTAACGCCTACTAAAACCGGCTTTCCGCCTGGTCTCTGCTGTGGCCGTGCTGAATACTCCCCGGACCCTTGTCAATCCGACCAAATCTACCTCCCGCTTCCGGCTCCCGAATGATGGCGGAAGCTCCCTGCGACTGAGCAGGAGCGACAGGAGAAGAAAGAGGCGGCACATCCACCGCGGCGCGGCCTGGGTGAATGTCGCGGGCGTGGTCAAGCAAGCGGTCCAGTTTGGCGCGATCTTCAAAGAGCTCGTGGAGGTCCACTGCGGTGCCATCCGGCACACGGCGCAGGTTGTCGGTAAAGCCGAAGTGGCGAGGGTCACGCTCGATCTCACGTGTCAGATTGCCGATGATGTTGTTGCGCTGGGCAGTGGTGAGTGTCTTGTACTCGTCACCAAGAGCGCGCTCAAGACCTTTGTCAGCCATAGTCCAATCGTTCTTGGCCCACGGTTCATCCGCGTTCGACTCCATCAAGGTGAACTTATAGTTGTCTGGATTAAAGGTCGGCACAGGTGCTTCGACCGGCACGTCGGGCAGGTATTTATAGTCGGCTGAATGAGTGCCGTCGGGGGTGCGCAAGCCCGTGTAGTCATCCGGATGAGTGCCATCAGGAACTCTAGGAGCCACATAGTCTTTCAGATTTCTATAATCAGAACTGCCGGTACCATCTGGGGTGCGCAAGCTACTGTAGTCTGAAGCGTCGGTGCCATCGGGAAGACGGGGAGCAACACCAGGCTCTGTGGGGGAGATCTGGCTTAGTAAACCATCCGCTTTCTCAACCGTGACCCCCGGCACAAACTGACTCTCTGAAGTCCACTCTACTCCCTTTCCCGTACGCACCGCATCGGCGAGGCCAGGCACAAACTGACTCTCTGAAGTCCACTCTACTCCCTTTCCCGTACGCACCGCATCGGCGAGGCCAGGCACAAACTGACCCTCTGAAGTCCACTCTACTCCCTTTCCCGTACGCACCGCATCGGCCAGTCTCTCGGCGGACGCAGGCAATGGAGCAGAGGGTTCAGCAAGATGAGGGGGTGGCGTGGGAGGAGTCGGGGCGAGCTTGGATGCATGTGGATAGTCGCTCCCGTGTTCGTATGCAGGAATACGCCTCACAAGATCATCCCCTGTTCTCGCTAGCGGATTATCGTGGCCCGCCCCGGTGTTAGCAAATGGGACTGTTTGACTTGTGACCGGTGTGTCTAATACTGATCCGAAGGGTTTTTCACCCGACAGCGTTGCGTCTGTATTTAAGGTGTTTACGCCACTAAAGTCGTTCTGTTCATCGGGCGCCAGGCTGGCAAACGGATTGGCGAGGTTGGACGGATGGTCGCTGTTCGTAGTTATTATCGAGCTGGCAAACCCGCTTGAGGTGGCAGCGCTCGGTGGGATAGAGGCAATGTCTGGAGCGCTCGTGGCCGGAATGTCTCCGCCCGCGCCCAAACTGGGGCGGAAAGACCCAAACGGGCCAACACCAGGCATGGGGCCGGCTGGCGCGCTTGCCACCGACGAGAGCTCTGGGCCGGATGAAATCGAAGCGCTCGCAACCGAGCCCGTGCCACTGGGGCGGAATGGACCGAATGGCCACGGAGACCGCTTTTCGGCGATGGCATCAGAGGCCGCGGCAATATAAGGCATAGATGTGGCTGGTGCGCTCACTGCCGAAGAGAGATCGGGGGCGCTCGTAGGCATGCTCGCCCCCGCACTCGGCATGTCTGCGCGAAGTGCGCCAAACGGCCCAAAAAAGCCCGGCATGGGGCCGGCTGGCGCACCCACCGGTCCCACTGTAGCCGCGTGGGCGGTTCCCGTAGCCGACGGGAGCCCTCCAAGTGCGTCAACCTTGTCCTTTGCCCACTCCCCGATGATGCGCGAACCATTGCTTAGGTGGTGAGCGGCTCCATTGGCCGCGTTGGTAACATACTGGGTAACGCCGGCATTTTCCGCCCCCCAACTTACGGCCGGGCCGATAACGTATTGACCAAGCGCAAGCACGCCCGCCGTCCAGAATGTGGACTTGGCGGCGTTCCAAAGCTTCTCGCCAGTCCCCATGGTTCTAGCTGTGCCGGCCGCTGCGTTCTCCGCTCGCAGACGCGCCTCGGACCGGTCGTTGTAGTACGTATTTGCGGCGGAGAAGGTAATCAATGCCCCGGCGCCGCGCATAAACATTTTACCGGCGGAAGCGACCGCGATGGCCCCGGCTCCCAAGACTCCACCCACTGAGCCAACTCCCACCGCAAGTGCTGTGAGGCCGAGACTCAGGCCCGCTTTACGCCAGAACGGCATTCTGCGGTAATCTTCGGCACGGTTTCGAATCCAGTCAGCCGTAGCCATCGGCATACGGCGGAGGCGCTCGTTTAAAGCTCCCCGACGCATCTCCGCCGCGCGATGCATGCGCTCACGTAGTGCCAGTTGTTCGGGGGTGAGGTCGCGTTCCTCGTTATACTCTTGTTGGTAGCGAGCGGCGTAGCGTTCAAGGCCGTCGCGAAGGTCCTGTTGCCGGCGAATCTCATCTTGGGTTGAGTTATTTTGCGGCAAGGCGCGCAATCTTTGGATTTCTGTGGTAATTCGCTGGCGCTCATCGTTGTGGCGGTTGACCTCTGTTTGGAAGCGTTGAAGTTCAGCAAGACGCCGCCGCTCGGCATCGTAGCGCAATCCTTCATTGTTGAGGAGGAGATTGCGGTTGCGGGGAATGTTCAAGCCTCGTCGACGCCCAATTTCGGCGACAATGGCGCCATACCGTGTCGCCTCAGCCGGGGAGAGGCCTGAGCGCGGCCGACCAAGAATATCTTGCAGTTGTCTTCGCTCCCGTTCCAGCGCGAACGATGAGTGACCCATAAGCGCTTGTTGCGGAGCCGGAAGGGCTCCCGCTCCGGTCGTAAGCGTATTGCGGTGAGCCGTTACGGCCGCCTGATAGGCATTTAGAGCGGCGGTGCGCGCGGCAGTCAGCCGAGTCATTTCGCCCGCGTTGGTCGGGTCGTTCGCAAGTAGGGCCGTGATTTGGCGATTGATCTCCTGAAGTTCGTGATTGCGGTTAGCGATGCTTAGTTCCGCTTCCGGTGTTCCCGGCTCAATCGGTTCTGGTAATGTGTCGTATGTGGCCATGATTCTAAAAGACAGAAGTTATAAATTAAGAAGGAAGAAGAAGGCAATAGGAATTTGTAATTAACGTTAAGCTCTCTGCGCCTAGCACCTACTGCCTAATCACAAACATTGTCCCATGTTTGTCTACCAGAGTCTAATGAAAAAGTGGGGATTACTAAATTAAAAGTACCTAGTACATTTAATCTGCTTGCTCACTTTTCTACAGATGAATGTACTAGTGCTTTACTGATAGCTCTGTTGAGAAAATCTCGGGCCGTCTCCCCTTGTCTTGGCTCAAGCCCGCTTACGCGGGAAAGCTTTTCTACGGTTTCACCCAAAGGCTCGAGGTGGCGACCCAAAGCATCACGTTCGATCATAATAGTCGTTGCCGGACGCTCGCCGAGGCGCTTCCAAAGAGCGGGATTGCTCCCGCTTACGGCGCTCTCGATACCGGCCAGGACTTTTTGTTTGGCGGCCTCAAGAGACAAGAGTTTTTCTATCACCGGCTCCCTCTCTCGTCTCTCTCTCGGCTCCTCACTCACCCTTGGCGTCACTTTTGGTTTGCCGGCCTTTGCCGGCGGATGAGCATCTATATATTCAGGTGTTTTTTCTTTCGCCCGTTGCTCTGTTTGTGGTCGAGGTTTTTCTGTTGGGATTTCGACGCGCTCTGGATTCTCAGGTTGAGTTGTTTCCGTGGGCGGTTTAGGTGTGGCGATAGGGTCGGACGGGACAGGGGTCGCGACGTGCTCGGGTGGGGGTAGTGGGATGGGTGTTTTGATTTGTGAAACAGAGGCAACCTTAGCCGGTGATTTTGTTCCAAGCGAGCGGAAGGGGTCTCTGTTTGGCTTAGGCCAAGCTCCTGTTTGTCGTCCTCGACTCTCCTCTCTATGGGGTTTTTCTGTTGGCGTAACTCTTTGCGTGAGCTCCTCCCCTTCTCCTTTTACGACCTTCCCCGGAGTACGCTCTCCGCTTATTCTAGCGTCACCTTGGAGAATGTCTCGCACGGTACCATTACCATTTGCCACTGACGCGTCGCCCATGTCTCCGAAAGAGCCGATGGCGAGGCCTGTCGCTAGGCCGGCCGCCGCCACTAGACTACGCCGCGGGCGCTCGTCAGGAGCGAGTGACGCGCGCCGGCTCGCCTCGCGAATCTCGTCGCGATATTTGGCTTGCTCCGCCTCGAGGATCGTTTGATACTCGTCGCGCACTTTTTTTTCTTCTGCCTCACTCGTTCTCTCTTGGGGTGGGCGCCTAGAGGTGGGCGAGGGTGGGGCGGTAGGGGTGGCGCTAGTTTCTAAATCCGCGTTCTCCTCAGGCTTTTCTGTAGCCACAACATCATCAGGCTCTGGAAGTGTGTGTACAGCTTCTTGTGTTGACGCGACCAATTGGGGCTCTCCATCTAGAAGAGGTCGCCTTAAGAGTTCTTCCCAATCTACTTCTTTTCTCGGAGTTGGTTCCTGTATCGGCTCGAGAATCTCCTCCTCCGGGCTGTCATCAATAATAGGCAGTGATTCTTGTGAATGGTCCTCTGCTCTTGGCACCACCTGATTCGGGCGGTTTTGCTGTGGTGTGGTTGCGGGGTGCTCTCTTTGTTTTCGCAGTTCGTCGAGGAGGTCACGATACTCTTGATCGTCTGTCTCCCGAAAAGCCCGGTCTTCTTCTGGTTCAATGTGGACCTTTTGATCCCCACCGTCGGCGTCGAGCTCTGTGGCGCTTTCTGTCAAAGTTGCTCCAGGGGCATCTCCCGCCCCTGTTTCGATTGAGGAAAAAAGAGGGGTAATTGGTTCGTTAGCATGCACCTGGCCAGGATCGGTGGGGGTTTTTGACTCGTCTCGTTCATCAGGGTCTTGCTCTACGAGAGACGGCCGTTCCGGAGTTTTTAGGGCCTCTTGGTCTACCTGGTCGAGAGAGTAAAACGCAGGAGGAAAAAATCTTTTCTCTGGTTTGTCTGTGGACATCGAGACGGGCGTATCGACAGATTCATCTAAAAGAAGATTGTTCCCGCACATGCTGCAAGTACGGACATTGGCCATATTGCGCACGCCACAACTAGTGCATTTAAGATGAGTTTTTTCGAGGGCGACAAGCAACTCTTCTCTTGACCTGCTTGGAGGAGGTTGAAGAGGAGCGAAAACAGATGGCCCTCCCTGCTCTCTCTGGGTACTCTCATTGGCGAGCACTTGGTCCCTCTTTGCCAGAGGTTCATCTTTTGCGTGAACTTTACCTGGGTCGGTCGGGAAACTTCTTTTTATAGCAAGCGCTCGACGCAAGGTTTCAAGTTCTCGTGCTGTGTCTGCTTCAAAAGTTGTTAGATATCTGGCCCTTTCCGTCTGCCCGATATTTCTATAGTCCTGAAGGTCGCGCTCTTTTTGGGCGATGTGCCGCTCCAGTTCCACGACGCTTTTTTCCAGGCGGCTACTGTCTAATAGTCGCTCTCGACTCATTGCGCTTTCTGACCCTTTTTGTTTATCGGACATGGATGGTAGGTTTCAGAGATTGAAAAATGAGCAATTTATAGCGTTCTCCCCTCTTTCTGTTTCTGGTTTTCAGCCTCCAGTTTATCGCTCATTATTGGTTACTAAAAGATTAACACGATTCTTGTGTTTCCCTCGAACGTTTGTGGTGGATAATGTGCTGATATCTGAAGACTGAAAACTGATATCTTGAATTTGCCATCTTTCCCCTTTTCCCGCGCTCGTCTACCATATATAATGAAGACATGATAGAAACAGTAGACCGCAAAGGAGTTGAGGCGGAGATTATGGCTCTTTCTCGAGAAATCGAGGAGAAGCGGCGTCTCTTGGGAGCAGAGCACGGCCTCGTTGCCGAGCGTGACCTCGTTCGTCATGTTGTTGGAGAGCGCATCGGCGAAGCTGTGGGCGCGGCGGCCACCGCCGCTGGTTCAGCGACCGACCCCGTCGGAGCGTCTCAGGGGCCTACTACTCCACCCCCATCTTCATCCCCAGGCCCTTCCGCCGCGTACTTGGCCACCTTAGACGACGAGACTGTGGCTAAAATAAACAGTCTTCTTGGGGAACTCTTTGCTTTGGGGGTGCAAAAAACCATAAAAAAGGTGGTAGAGGAAGACCCCTTTATTCTCGACGCCTTTCACGACGCCCTTGTAGATAAACTCTATGATGAGTTGAAAAAGCATGGCGTAGTAAATAGCTCGTAGGCAGTAGTTTTCGCACGATTTGCATGTCCTACTGCCTACCGCCTACCGCCTACCGCCTTATTCCCTCCCCATGCTCCCTCTCGAATTTTACTTTTTTGGCATCATCCTAATCGTCACAATGGCGACGGGAGTTTATTTGTGGAAAAAAAGAAAGTCGGGCGTGAAGCAAGACACTCTCAATTTGCGTCTACTCTCTATTCGTTTGCCACGGGAAGAGGACGAAGAGGGCCGCGGTGCTCGTGGAGAAGAAATAGTGCGTCAAATAGCCCAGAGCGAACAGCTTTACGCCTCCTTGGCGGCTGTCGGGGAGCCTTTTGTCTTTGAGGTGGCGGTCCATCATTCCGGAGAAGACATCCATTTTTACTGCGCGGTGCCACGTACACACGCTGATTTTTTTGCCCGCCAAGTACAGGGCGTTTTTTTGGAGGCTCAGGTAGAACAGGTGGGAGACTACACGATTTTTTCCCCGGACTGCAAGGCCGCCGCCGCCCACATGCACCAGAAAGAAAACTTTGTTCTTCCAATACGCACGTATCGCGAATCAGAGTCTGACTCTTTTGGCCCCATTCTGAGCTCTCTTTCAAAATTGGCCGCTGAGGGCGAGGGGGCCGCTTTGCAGATGGTAGCGTTTCCGGCCGACAGTAAAACAAAAAAAGCGATTCTAGGTGGTATTGAATCTTTGCGTAAAGGCGACAAGCTTAAAGACATTCTCGACACGCGCCTAATTAGCGGCAAGGAGATTGCCAAGCTTGGCAAGGAGTTTATTATGCCGGGTAAAAATAAAAATGACGACAAACCCAAAGACGCGCCCATTATAGACGACGATGCGGTAAAGGCCCTTCAGCAAAAGGTGACCAAGCCGCTCTTCCGGGTAAATGTGCGCTTGGTAACCGCGGCGGCCAACAAAGACCGAGCCGAAGACCTTTTGCTCTCGATGGTTAGTTCGTTTTCGCAGTTCTCCGCCCCCCAGAGAAACTCGATTGAGTATATAAAGGCGACCGAGGCAAAACAGCTTCTTTATCAGTATGCTTTCCGCGAGTTTTCAGGCGAGGAGGCCATGCTTTTAAACACCGAAGAGATGGCCAGTCTTTTTCACCTGCCCACAGCCTCGAGCGCCGTTCCTCATGTGCGTTGGCTTAAAAACAAAGAGGCTCCCCCGCCCGAGAACCTTCCCAAGGAGGGCATCATTTTGGGCGAGAGTCAGTTTCGGGGCGAACGTCGACTGGTGCGCATGACAGACGAAGATCGTCGTCGCCACCTCTACATTGTCGGCCAGACAGGTACTGGAAAGACGGTCACGCTGGCCAGTTTGGCGGCGCAAGACATACTGGCTGGCAAGGGTCTTTGTATCATGGACCCAAACACCGATTTCTTTAACGACATGATCTCTTTGGTGCCCAAAGAACGCGTGGAAGATGTCATTATCTTTGACCCATCAGATCTTACGCGTCCGATGGGATTAAATATGCTCGAGTTCGACACAGCACACCCGGAGCAACGCTCGTTTGTGATAAACGAAATGCTGGGCATTTTCGACCGTCTTTATGATTTAAAATCCACCGGTGGTCCGATGTTTGAGCTCTATTTGCGAAACGCCCTACTTCTTCTCACTGAAGACTTTGCAAACGAGCCCGCCACCCTCATCGAGGTCCAGCGTCTTTTTGTGGATGACGAGTTTCGTAACCGCAAGTTGGCTCGAAGTAAAGACCCCTTGGTAATCGGTTTTTGGGAGAATGCCGCCAAGCGCACCGGCGATGGCTCTCTTCCGAACATGACCACCTACATCACTTCTAAGTTTACGCAGTTTGTAAACAACGACTACATGCGACCCATTATCGGCCAGCCAACCTCTTCGATAAACTTCCGCGAGATTATGGACCAAGGCAAGATTCTTTTTGTAAACTTGCCGAAAGGGCTCATCGGCGACATGAACGCAAACCTGCTCGGCATGGTTATCGTCGGCAAGCTCCTTATGGCCGCTTTTAGTAGAGTAGATCAAGAGATGGCGGACCGTAGAGACTTCTACCTTTATATGGACGAGTTCCAAAACTTTACCACCGACTCCATCGCCACCATCCTTTCCGAGGCCCGCAAATATCGTTTGGATCTTATTATTGGCCACCAGTACATTGCCCAGTTGCAGGAAAATATTCGTGATGCTGTCTTTGGAAACGTGGGCTCGATGTTAGCTCTTCGTGTCGGCGCTCCCGATACGGAGGTTTTGGCCAAGCAGTTCGAGCCCGTATTTACTCCGCGCGATCTCATTACCGTGGACAATCTCTGTGGTCACGCGAAGATTCTTGTCGACGGCCAGCCGGCAAGGCCTTTTAGTATGAAACTCATTTTCCCACCCAGGGGGTCTAAGGAGGTACGCGAGAAACTGAAGGAGCTCTCTCGGCTCGTTCACGGCCGCGACCGCGCCGCTGTCGAGGCCGACATCTTTTCGCGACTCAAGGTGTAGAAAAAAAGAAAAAAGAAAAAAAGAGGGAAGGGGTAAAATGACAGCTTGTACTCATCCCTCCTTTCCTTCCCCCCCCCTCCTTTTTCTTCTTTCTTCTTTCGCCTCCCCTCATTCTCCGCTGCTGCTGGTCATTTTTCTACAGTCTCAATCTGGATACCTGCTATCCACAGGCCATCCCCAACCCCTCTTCCCAGCCCCAGGCTTTTCTGCTACGCTTACAATACTGATAGCACGATTGATGAGCTTGTCTACGGGGTCATGAACTGTCTGACGACCCTTAGGCGGGCCAGCCGAAACTCCATATTCTTAGGCTTATAGAACCTATTCCGTCATCGGCCGATTTGGACCACATACCCGGTCAATCGGCTCCCATAGGGCCTCTTTCTGTCCACTCGCCCCGTCTTTCCGTCGCCATCGTCGGCCTGTTTTTGTTTTCGATTTTGTTTTCGGCTATGTCAGCCAGTGCCGCCTTTTCGCCTTTTGCTTTCGGCATTGGAGGGCCGACGACCACCTCTTTCAACTCGCAGACCATTCCTCTTCTTGAGCCCTCCATGAGCCCAGACCCATACGCCGCTTTAGGTGGCGGGGGTATTACCATTGTGGACGGAGACTCCCTCCTTCCCGATGCCGGCCCTTCCGGTACCTCGGCGGAGAGCCTCTCTTTTATCTCCAGAAATCCCGGAGGGGAGATTGCTCTTTACTCTGTCCGCAAAGGGGACACTTTGGCTGAAATCGCCGCCATGTTCAAGGTTTCAGTGGAGACAATTTTGTGGGCAAACGACATGAGCAAGAAGGACACTCTCGCCGAAGGACGAGTGCTTGTCATCTTGCCTATCACGGGCGTAAAGCATCTGGTGGCGAAGGGAGACACCCTTTCCGCTATCGCTAAGAAGTACAAAGGCAATCTCGCCGAGATCGAGGCCTATAACACAGAGGTACTCGCTCGGGGCTTAAAACCGGGCCAAGAGGTTATTATCCCCGACGGGGTTTTGTTGGCCCCTCCCGTCCGGGCCATTGCTCGTCAGTCTTCGCCGGCGATCTCTGTGGCCGGTGGTGTGGCTATATTCGGCTACTATAGCCACCCCCTCCCCGCTTCGCGTCGCACTCAGGGTGTTCATGGCTACAACGGTGTTGACCTCGCCTCTTTCTGTCGTTGCTCGGGCGACCCGGTGCTTGCCTCCGCCGCCGGAGTGGTCATCATCAGTCGCGAGGGCGGTTGGGGCGGGGGCTATGGCAACTATGTGGTGGTCAGTCACGCAAACGGTACGCAAACCCTTTACGCACATCTTTCGCGCAACGATGTGCGCGTGGGCGAGCGGGTCATTCAGGGCCAGCCTCTAGGAGCTGTGGGTAATACCGGTCGCTCCACCGGCCCGCACCTTCACTTCGAGATCCGCGGCGCCCGTAATCCTTTTTGATGTGTAGAATTGCGGACAGTGCCCCCTCTCCTTTTCGCTCCTGTCCGTATTTGTCTGTGTATTGTCAGTACTTGTCCGCGTCCTTTTCCTCTTTGTCCGTGTTTAGTCCTCGTTCAGTCCGCATCTAGTCCGCATCTACTATGAATTTCCTCCTCCAAAACTCAGAGCTCATCCGCCTCGCCTGGACCTACGTCCAGGGCTTGTTCCAATAGCCCCATTTTCGTAATAAATAACCCTTGGCGAGTCCACGTTGTCGTCTTTCGTAACGAACGCCCTATTGCGCGCCCACGGTGTCATCCCGGCGGAGGCCGGGATCCAGGCTGGCATTGAAACTGGTTTACTGCCCGACATGCCAGTTTGTGGCAGGCCTGCCTGCGGTAGACAGGCGGGCCGTTCTACAACGGAACGACACTCGATAAAGACGAGGAGTGTGAGCAGTTACCGTTTTTATGCTTGACACATACAGTGTCTGTGTAGTAAGGTATATACAGAGTCAATGCCTTTCGCTGCGACAGTCCTGTCGCAAGACACAAAGAGGTGCGAGATGCGAAACAAGAGGGAGATTCAACATAGGGAGGCTCTCCTTGGGTAGAGAATGTGGTTTGCGACAGCGTTCGCGACAGTCGTGGTGATGATTCTGGTCGCCTTCTCTGGAGCGACGTTCGGCGTCTTTCCCAAGTGGACCGAAGCCGAGCGGGCCGAGGCCCGCGCAATGCAGGCCACCCTAAAGGAAGCCCCAGTGGGCACGTTCATCGTCTGGGATAAGGCGGAGGATGGGGTGAGTCTGGTCTATTGTACCGCTCACCACAAACTCTTCTTGCGTTCCCCGCTAGATGGTGGCCCGGGCCACGAGCTTTATTTCGAGCCCATCGGTAGGCATCTCCTTGCTATCGAGCGGGTGGTCCTCCCCGATTCGGAGGAGTACCCATCTACCTGCGTCACGTACGCAAAGCAGGTGATGCCAGTCTCGAGCAGGTGACGGTCCACATGAGGAGCTCGATCTTTCGCCCCGGCAACCAGCAATGGCCCGGGGCACCCATTTGCGCGCTTTCTGTGGGGTAACCCCTCACGCCTCTCGCATCTCTTGAATGTCATCCCGTTGCAGAACGGCCTGCCTGCGGTAGGCAGGGATCCAGGTTCAATATTCGGCCCGGATCCCGGCCTCCGCCGGGATGACACACAAGAGGTGCGAGGGATTATTTTGTGGCGTAACTGCTCACAAAAACGAGTGGCGGCTAACTAGCACAACATATCTCGCTCCGTCTTTGCCACCGCCTTTGGCGGGGTCCCGTCCGAAGGCGGGACCCCGCCAAAGGCGGTGGCAAAGACACTTACTCAGGGTTGTGAGCAGTTACTCCGTGAGCTATTGACTAATACCACATTTATATAGTAGAATACATATAGAGTCACCGGCATTTCGCCGGGACAAATAGGAACTTGTAATGTAATAGGACTGGAGGTTTTAGTCATGGGTGTTTCGAGCGAGAACAAGTTCGCCGATCTGTGTCTGGTCATGAGTGCGGTTGTGGTGATTGTGCTAGCGGCGATTCTTGGCGTTGTGAGTTTCAATTCCAAGGAATCGCTTGTGGCGGAGCGTTCACGGAGCGCTGATATCGGCAACCAGACAGTGGCCGGCCTCGACATCAAGGACGAGGCAGGTAGGGTCTATGCCGGGAGCGGCCCCACCCAGCCCAATGGGCGAGTGGTGGTGAAGAAGGTCCAGCATATCGGCGGGTCGCCATTTGTGCGGCTCGTCGTCGAAGTGCCGAAAGCGGCGCTCAGGCCCGGAGCCAGAGTCGAGGCTCTACACGCTCTCGGAGTCGCGCGGTTCAACTATCGCCCAGGTGACGAGGTGACGCTCGACTACATCAACATGGCCGACGATGTCGGTCACTCCCACATCCGCCTCGCAAGCGAGCCCGTCTGGCGCGCTCCGCGGATTCCGATGGTCGCGGGCCCGGTTACCGAGCCCTCGTGGCTCATTCTCGAAGTCGGCGAAACCCCATGGGAAGGGAAGGACCCTTTCGGCCCGGCTTACGAGCTTCGGCTCGCGAGTGTCGGCTCGACACCGGTTCAAACCGCCACGGTCTGGGTCGGCGACCCCGCCATGACGGGAGTCCTCAACTGGAAGGGGCTCGAGAATCGGCGGGCTCTGGCGGGGACAATGTTCCCCACCCTCTCCCGCCACAAGAACCCCTATGCGGACTGGCATCAATACTACACTCAGCACGTCGTGCTGGGGCGATGAGGAGAGAGGTGTGAGCATGAAGGAGGCAATGTGGACCCAGATCTGGGTCGGTGCCGCAATCTTCGAGATCGAGGAGGATGGGTTCGGCCTCACGGGGAAGTGGCGAGAGATGCCGAAGGGAAGAGAGCGATGAGTGAAGAGAGTCCCCTTTCCTACACGTGGTGGTGGGAGCAGTCCTTCAGCCTTGGCGTGGTCGAGCACGAGGTGCTCGTCACTGTCAGAGGGGAGAAATACACAGGCTGGCATCGATGCAAGAACGGCCGACTGGCCGACGGCCGCCACCCCGAGTGGAAGGACGCGCTGGCGCGCTACCGTCTCCCCGATGGCAGTGTGACGGAGCCAGAGCCGCGCTTGCCCGCAGTGGACGAGTAGGCTCGCAGTCGTAACAGATTTGATGCTCCGGTGTCGTCTATCGGACATCGGGACACCTTAAGTGGGCGCGACCGCGCCAGAAAGGACGGAGCGATGACTCTCTCAAAGTCGGTTGCAAGACGGCTTATGGGGATTGCCTGGACCGTCACGATTGTCTACGTCGTGGCCTTCCACCTCCCCTACTTCTTCGGAACCCCGATGAATGATGGCGAATTCTGGAGCACTGGGGCGGGAACGGCGATTACCCAGTTCGCGACGGGCATCTGCCGGGCGGTGATGAATTGTGACGGGAACTACATGCCGGTGGCTCAAGGAGTTCTCGGACTTCTGATACTCATTGGCACCGTCTGCTTCGGTGTGTTTTGGGCGGTCCTTCCGTTTCTGCCTTGTGTGTGGCTCCTGGATTACCTGGTCTTGCCGTATACCGAGTATCGCTACTCGGCAAAGCATAAGGTCGGACTGGTGAAGCTCGGCTTCCGGGTCGAGCTCGGGGGCGACCCCGAGCGTAATCGAGCCATCGAAAAGGTGCTCGGAGACGAGAGTGCGCGCCGGGCGTTGATGCCTCGCCTCTTGCACTCATTCCTCCTCACCTATCCCACCTTCGCGGCAGGGAAGGTGGACCCATACAATGAGGGGGAAAGAAGTCTGTTCGAGGACGCCATGATGCGCCACCTTCGCCCCATTGTCGAAGGCGCTGGAGGCGGCAAAATCATGCCGATCCTCGACTCAACTATCGTCGGTAGCTGACTATCGTCGGTAGCTGAACCGCCAGCTGACCGCCAACCATCCCGGGCCACCTGTTTTTCGTTTTATTAAACTGTTATTCCGCGCGCTCACGAAGAGCGCGCATCGCCCCCGGCCGAAAGGTTGGGGGCTCTTCGTTTCCTGAAGTTTGCCAAAGGGAGACTTTCTCGAGTTATCCACAGAGGTGCTCTCTATTCGCCCCACCAGTTTCGCCCCGGCAACCAGCAGTGGCCCGGGCAATGGCCCGGGGCACCCTTTTGCCCCAAAATTACAATAACTCAGCCGACCGTCTAAGTTATTGTAACGATGCCATTATGAGAGGGGTAGGCCAAAATGCCGGCGGAGCTGGTAGTCGTTCTCAATACTCCTAACCCGCATGGTGATTATTTCCGCATTTATCTCATATTCAGCTTTGATAAGCCCGATCAGATCTTCGTGATCATAGGGCGAGACCCAGACGCTCTTTTGCAAGCAAACAAAATCGTGTTCAATGAGTTCTTCGCGTAATTGTTGCCGCAGACTGCGCTTGTATTCCTTAATGTCAAAAATCACAACGTACCACTCCCTATTCCACCTCCAAGATTTTCGGTCTTTCGTTCTGATCCTCTCTTTTTCAAGTTTTTGCTCGCCTTTTTTCGTCAGCTCGAGGTACTCCTCGCCGTTTTGTCGCACCTTCTTTAAGTGGCCGTCGCGGATCATCCGAGCGCGGACGTTGTTTATGTAGTAGTGCCGCCTGCGGTTCCTCGGGGTGTCAGCGAACAGATCGAGGGCCATGAGCGCACCCGGGGCGACAAGTCCCACAGCGATCACCCCTACACTGCCGACAACACCAAGGATCGCTCGGGCTGTATCTTTTCGAGCGATACGCTTCTCTTTCTGCGCCTTCGTTACGTTCACCTTCTTTTTCATCTTCGCATTATATCGCGCCCCGCGCACGCTTACAATAACTTAGACGGTCGGCTGAGTTATTGTAAAATGACTTAGGATATGAGCGGCCACGGGAGTGCGATGACTTCGCCGTTGTCACGGTCGGCGGCGCGGAAGAACAGGCGCGGGTCGCCTTTGGTGCGGGCGATATGGAGGATGTCATAAATACCACCGTGACTCACCAGAAGTGTGTTGTTTCCGGGTGTGGCCTCGTCGTGAGTTGCCGCTTCGCGCACGGCTGCTACTGCTCGTTCGAGGAATACTTGCGGGTCCTCGGCTCCTTCGGCGGAGACGAGCTCGAGTGGGGTGATTTCACGAATAGGCTCAAAACTCAAACTCCCCATGTCGTACTCCATGAGGCGAGGATCGGTTGCCACCCCACCCTCGAACCTGATTACTCGCGCGATGATTTTGGCTGTTTCTCGAGCGCGCAATAGAGGCGAAGCGATGATGCGGTCGATTGAGATTCCCCGCGTGATGATAGCGCGGCCGGCCAAGCGGGCTTGCTCGCGCCCGCGCAGAGTCAAGGGGGAGTCGTTGCGCTGGCCGGCAAAGACCCCTTCACGATTGGCTTCCGATTCACCGTGTCGAACGAAGTAGAGCATAATGATATTAAAGTACAAAAGCTTCATGGTTCGCCAAGGGCAACTCTTCCAATTTCGGGACGGCCACCATGACCGCATCGGCACCGTGCTCTTGGCCGAACGCTATATTCTTCGTAGGCTCTGTGATTACAATAACTTTGAATTACGAAATTCGGATTTATTCCCTCCCCTGGCCAGGGGAGGGCTAGGGTGGGGTAGATTTTGGGCCGTATTTCTGCATCTTACCCCCTCCCAACCTCCCCCCTATAGGGCAAGCCTCGGGCGATAGCCTGGCCATGGGGAGGGGCGATTTCGTAACTCACATTACAATAACTTAGACGGTCGGCTGAGTTATTGTAGACAGAGGAAACAAAAAAGACCCGCCGGGATTGCTTGCGGGACGTGGCGTTGGGCGCGTGTCCTTCGAGGGGTTTCCGGGGGTCGGTTGGCCTCAACCCCGCCCTGCGTCATGTTTGATGCAGGGCGGGGTGTGCAGTTCTTCGACTAGGAGGTCCGGACAGGGAGGCTTGCGGAGCATTCGATAGCGGTCTCGCCCCCTTCCACCTTCGCCGAGTCGGGCCGCTCGGTCATGCAGACGAATGTCGCCACAGTCGCGATAGTGGCGAAGAGCGGTAGGCCCAGAGCGAGAGCGCAGTAGGCTGGATAGGCCACAGCGATGTGTGCCTTCGTCACTGTTAGCCATGGCGCCTCGTAGACCGTCTCGATGAGGAAGCCGCAAACCACGATAGCCGTGGCTGCATAGACGCCAGCCAGCATATAGGCCCCGAGGTCGCTCGCGTTGTGGATCACTGCCACCAACTCGTGGCTGACCGTCTTTTGCCACCAGACCGACCCAAGAAACGCAAGCGTGTAGAGGTGGAGCTTATTTCGCCACCTCTCGATTCCGGTACTCTCGCTCCACCCACGGTGTTGGCGGAGGTGGTCGAAGGTCACGAACCGCACGAAGCGGTAGGTGGCCACCGCCAGCTTGTCGAGAAGCCATCGGGTCGCCGACTCGATGAGCCCAGGACTCTCTGCGAGCACCCAGCGCAAACCGTCGCGTCGTTGCCGGAAGATGGCCACAAGCTCTTCCCGGCTGAGCGGGTAGATGCCGGTGCTTCCGATGGCGGCGAAGGTTGTGAAACCCCACACCATGAGACAGGTGAGCCACCAGGTCGGTTTGCAGCCGAGGAAGTGGCCGTAGTGGTAGGTAGCCGTGCCGAGCATAGCGGCGATGAGTACATTCGCTACAATGTGTTCGCCGTGTTCGCCGACTATCTTCAACCATCGTGCCACTGCTCCGTAGTGGGGGCTTACACGGAAGGCATAGAACCACTCCCCCAGCTCCGCGAGGACTCGTAGCACGGCGAACGCGATTGCCATGCCGAAGACCACCAGGTTCATGTGGGCCAGTAGTGCCGCCCCGAGCAACCGGAGGCCGATATCGGCGGACTCCTCCGTGGCCACAATGTAACAGTGGAGTCCGCAGGCGTAGATTGCTGACAATACTCCCAAGAGAAGCACTGTGGCATTACACCCAGACCGAATCTGTTCGAACATCTTTCCCCTCCCGGCTCAAGGCCGATAAGAACTACGTTTTGTGACAGTGCTGTGAATTCCAGTGATAACAGTAGCACCAACAGCATGACTTTACAAGATCCGTCTTAATGTGGTAGGGTGGCTTCGGCAAAATTGGGCCGACGAGAGTGTGAAACCCTCGCGGCTGGGACCTTGAAACGTTACGTACTAGACGCACTGCATTTTCCTCTGCGATAGTCGTAGTGAGAAAATCAGGGCACTCCACGGAGGGGCTTTGACCCCGAAGAAAGGGAGATGGTTGGAATGAGTCACTTCGGAGAGTTGGTGGCCGTGCTCACGCGCGGCTGGTGCGAGGGCTGTACGAGCGCGCGTATCTGGCGTCTCATCCTGTATCTCTTCGGGATGTTGTTTTGGGTGCCCGTTTTGCTCTGCCTCAAGTTTACTTATGCTATGGATGTCACGAGCCCAGGCACATGGGCCGCGGGGGCGCTGCAGAACTACCTGCTGATTTGCTCACGCGCGCTCTTTGTGAGCCTGCTCTTCTTGTGGGGGACATCAATCAAGCAGTATGCCTACTGCAATAAGAATGGTCGGCAACATATCCACCACGTGGGCGCAGGATTCTTGCCTACAGACGACGAGATTCGCGAAGGGCTCGTCGGATGGGTGCGGTATTCTTTCCTCTCCTGGCTCGCGCCGGCGTGGGGAGTGATTATCGACAGAAAAGACAGCCCCGACCTCACTCGTCCCACCGTTCTCGACAGTTGGCGGATTCGCCACGGCTGGGTCGGCTGGGCGGCGGTGAGCACGGAGTGGTGGCCGTGGAAGCAACACAGTTTTCACTGCCCCACTCTTGGTGACGCGCTTGCCATCGCTTCACACCAGACGGTGGCCGACTTTCTGCTCTGGGCGGTACCTCGCTCGGAAATCGAAACAGCCGCCAACAGGATTGCAAGGGAGGCAACGCTGGCCGGGGTGGTTCCTCGTATGAACATCGATACGTCGAGCTTTGGTGTTTTCTCCGGTGCTGTCCTGGAAATCGTCCTATGCTACAGGGACCTCCTTAACCAAAGGGATCAGGAGATTATAACACGGAAGGAGCTTTTGGAGCTTAAGAATGGCGATATCGACCATCTTAAGAAGGCTCTCGCCTACGAAAGGGCGGTCGTAAACAACATGACCCTCCAGTACGACCTCCTTGGCGCCATGGTGGCTACGGTGGCCGCATGGTCGCTCGTCCGCAAGGTGAACAGCTGTAGGAATCCGGCGCAGGACACCAAGTACCTGCAGGCTGTCGGCTTGTTCGTGGCAACAGCGCTGCGTAACAATAGGGGGCTTTTCGGGGAAAAGCGTTTTGGTGAGGTTGGTGAGGAGGGGTTGTTCACGGACTTCTTGCGCCATGCGCAGCAGAACGGATGGACCTATGGCCCCAAGGCGCTCTTGGAGGCCAAGCGTCAGATTTTCGAAGGTGAGGTCATGGGTCGCCCGATTGCCTTGAGCCACGCCGTTGAGAAGGTGTTTGGCGAGCAGTCGGAGTGGAAGACGGGCTCCGTGTCGGACGAGAGCGAAGACACCGTTGCCGCTCCGGCCGGCGGCTCTCTGGCGTGTAAGGTGGGCGACTAGTCGCCCAGACCGAGAGAAGAAACGTAACGCCCCCGCGGGTTTCTGCGAAGCCCGCGGGGGAATGAATAACAAGAATAGGACCTTCAATCAAGGCCCCGCATCAGCCAGATGCGGGGCCTCTTACATTTCTGTTTCGCAACAATGAGGATTTCAAGGTCAGACTTCACATACTGTGAGTTACGAAATGGCCCCTCCCCCTGGCCAGGGGGAGGTTGGGAGGGGGTAGAACCCAGTAAAAACCCACCCCACCCTAACCCTCCTTACAGGAGCTGTACACCTTTTGGCTCTTTTCTTCGCTCCACCTGTCCCGACCGTAGCGTCGGGGCTCGAAAACAGCTCAAAAGGTCTTGCGACTTGGGTCCCTTGCCCAAGTCTCACCCTGGCCAGGGGAGGGTTAGGTCCGAATTTCGTAATTCGTAATTCAAAGTCTTGGAGTTCTGTGCGCTAAGGCCTGGAATCTCGGTATCGCTTCAAGGCTACCTGCGTGTTTTAGGACGATACTGCAGTGCCTCCATCACGTGCGATTCGGCTATGTGTTCGCTTCCGGCCAGGTCGGCGATGGTGCGGGCGAGCTTGATAACGCGGTGGTAAGCGCGGGCCGAGAGGTCGAGGGTGCGGGCGGCCGCGTTGAAGCTCGCCTTGGTGGCCGGGTCAAGTGTGGCGAAGCGTTCGAGCTCGCGCACGCCCATGGCGGCGTTTGTGGTGTGTGGTAGACCTGCCTCGGCAAAGCGCCCACGGGCCAGGCTACGCGCCTTGGCCACTCGCTCGCGCACTCGCTCACCACTCTCTCCTCTCAATTTCGGGTCGGACAGTTTTTCATACTCAAGGTGCGGCACTTCGAGCCACAGGTCGATGCGGTCCATAATCGGCCCCGACATTTTGCGTTCGTAGTTTTGAATGGCCCCCTGCGGACATTCGCAAAACTTCTCGCGACTACCACGATTGCCACACGGGCAGGGATTCATGGCGGCAATCAAAATGAAGTGGGCGGGAAACTTGGCCGAGCCCTTGGCCCGCGAAACATGCACCACCCGGTCCTCGAGCGGTTGGCGCATGGCCTCGATTACCCGTCGGTCGAACTCCGGGAACTCATCGAGAAAAAGAACGCCACGATGAGCGAGGGTGATCTCTCCCGGTTTCACTACCGCTCCGCCACCAATTACCGCCACGGAGGAAGACGTGTGGTGAGGTGAGCGAAATGGCGGTTGAGTAACGAGCACTCCGTCGAGATGGCCCGCCGCTGAATGAATGCCGGTAACCTCGAGTATTTCTTCTAGTTCAAGTGGTGGCAATATACCGAGGAAGGCCTTTGCGAGCATGGTCTTGCCGGTGCCCGGCGGGCCGTACATGGCGATATTGTGACCACCGGCCGCCGCAATCTCGAGTCCGCGCTTGGCCGACTCTTGGCCTCGCACGTCTGAAAAATCGATGGCTGCAGTATTGGGACTGTATACGACCTCTGTTTGGGGCTGGGCCGGAATAGGCGCGCCCCTTTTTCCTGTCTTTGAGTTAGTGACGCGCAAATGTTCCGCCACCTCTTTTAGGGTGTTGCATGGGTAAACAGTAACTCCTTCAATTAAGGCCGCCTCGGCGGCGTTTGCAGACGGAACAAAGAGCTCGCAGACACTATCCCCCGCCCCAAACTCCCGCTTGGCAAGGCGGGCAATCACGAGCGCGCCTTTTACTGGGCGAATTTCGCCATTCAGCGCTAGTTCTCCCACAAACAGTTTCCCTTTTGGGTTGAACGCAATTTCGCCGGAGGCCAAAAGATGCCCGACGGCGATAGCAAGGTCAAAGACCGGCCCTTCTTTTTTGACATCTGCCGGCGCAAGAGCCACCACTGTTTTTTTGTTTCCCTTGTGTGGTGAAGGGAAACCGGAGTTTTTAATGGCGGCCGAGATCCGGTCTTTGGCTTCGTCCACCGCCTTATCGGGCAGGCCGACGATAGTAAAGGCCTTTAGGCTTTTGGAAATATCCACCTCGACGGTTACGACCATCGACTGCAAGCCGAGTACTTGGGCGGCGTAAACTTTGGATAACATGATTCCATTAAAACACAAAGCCCAAAAGACACAAAACTCCAAATGGGCTAAAACACAAAATCACAAAACTCTAAAGAATACAGACACGTTCTTTTTGGAGTTTTGTGCTGTTTGTGTTTTGTGTTTTAGAAATAATGACATTGCGTGTCGTTATTTCGTGTGGACCACGCACGTAGTGGCGGCCGGGTTTGCCTCGAGGCGGGCGAGGGGAATCATGGTGCCACACTGGTCGCATGTGCCGTAGGTACCCGCCTCAATCTTGGCTAGCGCCTCGTCGACTAGATTGAGACGCCCTTCCAGCTCTTTGTTTAAAGCGAACCCTTTCTCGTAGTTACCAATAGTTTCGGCCACATCAATCGGGTCGATTTCCGTGACATGGCTTGCCATGTCGGCGGGCGTGTCGTAGGTCGCCTCCCAGTCGTCCGGATTCTGTGGGTTTACTTGAACACTTACGCCCCTTAGCTCCGTTTCTAGGCGAGCCTTTTCCGTCTCCAGCTTTGACTTAAATTCAGTGATGTTTAGGGTCATGAGTTCGAGTTAGTTAGTAAACGCAAACGACAAAAAAGAGATTTTATCATTGATGGTGGGCATCACATTCAGTCAATCCTTACGTTATTATAACAAAAATTGTATCAGAGAGGTTCTTGGCTGGCAATCGCGACCTTCCTATCTTGTGGGGGGTCGAGGGGTGGTGAGACGCGTAAGGATCTCTGTAAAGGTGTCTTCGCTTGTGGTTATTATGAGGGTATTTTGGTTAAAGAATGCGTAAAGGAGGGCGACGCGTCCACTTCCGTCTCTGACTATGCGTGCGTTTACATTACGAATGACGGTATCGCTCCATGGCGATGATTCCAGGCTGGCTTCTGGCGAGCGACCAGAGAGGATGCTGTATAAATCTCGGACCAAAAAGGGTTCCCAGGCAAGCATGCCCGCGAAGGCGCGATCATATGCTTGCGGAGTGATGATCAGGAAGCCGGCGTTTGTTGGCGCTGAATGTACACCGTACATGAAGCCAGATTCAAGATTACGAACCAGTATCTCGGGAGTGCGCAAGCGTAGTATCGCAACAAAGCGCGCAAGAGTCACCCTAGACTCTGCGCCCACGCGCTCGACCATCAGGACCTCCTCGACCGTGCTTAGCGGGGCGTTTAGGTTGCCGACTTCGTTACGCAAGATAGCAATAAGTTGGGTGTCTGAAAGTAGGCCTATCGGCACAATATTACTCTTTTCCGCGAAGATCATCGCCTCTCCGTATGTTTGCGTTACTGTCTCCGGGCCGGTGGAGTCCGGGAAAGAGAGTGAATAAAAAAAATAGGCACCCACCGCGATCCCGGCCACGATAAGGATGGTGCTCACGACCGCAAACATGGAGTTCTTCTTAGCCTCTTGTGTGGCTACTGCGGTTTTCCTTCGCCGATGCTCGTCTTCCTTGATTGCCATGCTCACTATCGAAAGATCTTTGCCAGCACCCTTCATGTCTTCTTTTAGTGTGCGAACCGGTCGCACGGCAATTGAAGAGTTGTTTATAAGTTCCGCTACGGTAGCGTTCTTTTTCACTAGAGCTTCTTGCTGGCGTTCGCGCGCTTCGCCGGTAATGCGGCGCATCTCTCTTTCGCGCTCTTCTGCAGTTTTCGCAAGTCGGGCCGACTCATCACGGGCGCGTTTTTCGGCCTCCGCCGCGGTTCGCGCCGAGGCATCAGTTAGGGCTCGTTCTTTGCGACGCTCCTCGCCTTCCATGGCCGACTCTGCCATTTGTCGCTGTTTGGCAATCAGTATGGAAAAATTACCAAGACTGTTTTTGTCCGTGCCGTCTTCGAGTTGATCTTGACTGGTCGTGTTTGAGTGAAGGAGCTCAGAAAGTTCTTCTTCTCGGCGATGCGCGTCTCCCTCCATCACATGACTGGCAATAGCGCGCGCGGCCAGGGTGTTTGTAGTTGGCGGGGTGGCTGCCGCACTCTGTTGTCCTGATTGTGGTCCGGGTTTGTCCATGCTGGAATAAAACACAAAGCACGGTGTTTGTTAGCGGGCTCTGTTTCCCAAAGCAAAACTGCCTTCACTTTTTCGCGCACTGTTCTATGAAAGCTTTGGCGCGGCTAGATTTTTAAGAGCGGCTTCGGCACCCGATATCTTTTTTTTGACCTCGTCTTCTTGGGCGAGAATATTACGATACTCGACACCAAGAGAGTCCATGGAAGTGGCCAGAGTTTCGATTTGTTTTGCGAAAGCCCACTTCTGCTCTTCGGCGCGGTGACGTCGCTCCTGAGTGGCCCACCGCCGCGCCTCCACTTCCTGTATCTGCGCCACTTGTGTGTTTGGTGTGCTTTGGGCCACAGCTTCATCCTGCTCTACTTTGCGTTCTTCGGCTTCCGTGGCTCTTTCTTCAGCCACGATAGGCTCGAGCTGTTGTTCTAGAGGTTGTTTTTGATTGTTGTACTTAACCCACTCTAACTCCAAGTACTCTTTTTGTTTACTCACCTGAGCTAAATGCGCGTTTAGTTGGTCTCGTTCAAACTCTAACTTTGAGCGCATCTCCAGCTCTTTCTGTCGCAGTTCTTCTTGCTCGCGCAGCTGCCTCCCCGCGTCACCTTCCATGGCGAGCATTGCTTGAGTTTTCAGATCTACCCCCGGGGTGAGGGTGGTTTGCTTAGGAGGCAAAACTCCCGCGTTGTTTATTGTCGGACCAGTTGTATTAACGGGAGTTATCGGCGCTTGTGGTGTGGAGGTTCCCACAGCCATACCCGTGTTCGCTAATGGTTGAGACTGGGCAAAGCTACCCGTAGGACTTGATGCTACAGAGACTTGTGTTGTGGAGATTGAGGGAGCTTCGGGGCTTTGTGGCATCGGAGCCACCCCCCCTGTGGGCGACAGTTGCCCGCCACTACTGTTTGTTGCTACTGGTGTTGTGGCGCCTTGCTCTGTTGCGGGCGCGGGGGACGCGGGTGTTATTGACGTGGCCGATGTTGCGCCGAGAGGTAAAGCGGAAGAGACATCGGGGGCCTGTGCGACGATGGTTTGTGCTAACACTGGAGCTTGTGTCGGGGTGGCTGTGGTGACGGTGGCAGGGACGGTCGACGGTGAATCTGTGCCGGAAGGGCCAATGGGATTACCACTAGCAAGGACCGTGGCCGGCATCATAAGATTACCGAGGCCTGTCTGGTCTTTGGCTGGTTCAGTTGTCGAGGTTTGGTTACTTTGAATTGGATCCATGATGATAAAAAAAGCCTAACGTTTGTGTCGTTAGTATACAACAAACTTCTAATGATTGGGAACCGGCCTCTTGTGGTCAGGGCGTAGGCCACAGGGTATGGTGGGCAAGAAACCGAATAATGAATAATGGAAACCGTCTCGAGTTTTCTCCGCCCTGTGCCCTACGCCCTGTGCCCCGTTCCTCACTCTTCCACAAGCTCAAAGTAGGCGACGGTGCGCTTCTCTCTCGCCTCCAATGATTGGCGGACGCGGTCGTTTAGAGGAAAGCTTAAGAGTTCAAGAGCCTTTGCGACCGGCACAAAGCGGTACTCTTCAAACACCTCTTTTTGGAGCTTGATTTTTAAAATTTGTTCTTTGGTGAGCACTCCACCCACAAATATAAAATGCACAGATTCGTAGCGCTGGCCTTCTTCGGAACGGCGCAGGCTATGAAATGTGCCCACGAGCGCGGGGGAGTGTGTGTCGACGCCGACCTCTTCTTGGGTCTTGCGGAGGGCCACCGCTTGCGGTGATTCGTACTGCCGGCAGACGCCACCGGGGATGAGCCAACCCTCCATGTAGTTTGGCTTCATCACGAGTATTTCTCCAGCCTCGTTTTCAAGGACGCAAGCCGCCCCAACAAGCTTCCGGGGCAATGTGTCAATGTGGGCAATTTTCGGCATAGTGTTGATTCGTCTACAAGCTACAAGCTATAAGCTATTAAGCACCCCTTTCTTTGTGGCGAAATCTGGGTCAGCAAGCTTGATCGATAGATTAAGACGGCCACGCTCGTCCACCTCTTTCACGACCACGGGCACTCTCTCTCCCTCCGCAAGCACGTTGCGTACGTTTGCTATCCGAAACGGGGCAATCTCCGAGATATGCACCAGTCCCTCGGTATTGGGGCCGACCGATACGAAGGCCCCAAACTCCATAATGCGCGTAACTACGCCCTCGAAGCGCTCCCCCTGTTTATACTCGTGCGTCATGCTTTCAATCGCCGCGCGGGCGCGGGCGACACCATCGCGCTCGCCGACAATGGTGACAGTACCATCCTGCTCGATACTGATTTCGCTTGCCGTGCGCCGGCCGAGCTCGTTCACTATCTTCCCTCCGGGGCCAATGACGCCTCCAATCTTATCCTGCGGGATTTTAAGCAAGGCGATTCGCGGGGCCGTCGGCTGAAGGTCTGGGCGCGGGTTCGGAATAGCCGCCTCAATGGCATCAAGAATCTGCAGACGTGCTTTTTTGGCCGCGACGAACGCTTCGCTTAAAACAGCGAGCGGGACACCCTCAACCTTCACATCCATCTGTACGGCAGTAATGCCCTCGCGAGTACCGGCTACCTTGAAGTCCATGTCCCCGTGCTCGTCCTCAGGCCCTTGAATGTCCGTCAAAATGCGGTAGGGCGTAGAGCGTAGGGCGTAGAGCGTAGTGGGCTCTGGTCCATCCTCTTTGCTTCTTTCTTCTTCCTTTTGTCTTCCCATCATGAGTCCTACCGCTACGCCAGCTGTGGGCCTGATGATGGGCACTCCTCCATCCATTAATGCAAGTGTGCTCGCGCACACCGAAGCCATCGAGGTGGAGCCGTTTGAGGCAAGCGATTCGGAGACGATGCGAATGGTGTAGGGGAAGCTTTCGCGCGACGGGAGCATTGGTAGAAGGGCCTTTTCAGCCAGGGCCCCATGACCAATCATGCGGCGGTTGGTACCGCCCATCCGTCCGGTCTCGCCCGAGGAAAAGGGCGGGAAGTTATAGTGGTGCATAAAATACCGGCGGCCATTTTCCTCAGCTCCTTCGAGAAGAAGGGAGTCCTTCGGGCCGCCCAACGTGAGCACCGAGAGTACGTGCGTGCCTCCGCGATAGAAGAGGCCGGTCCCATGTAATACAGACGAGACTCCACCCGCCTGTGCGTAGAGCGGCCGCACCTCTTCGAGGCCACGGCCATCAGCTCGCTTGTTCGCCTCGAGCGCCCCGCGATGAAGGCACGCATCCACCGCCTCGTCGAAGTGTGTCTCTGCTAAGTTGCGTCTTTCGCTTGGAAGCTCGGCCTCCAGACGCGCCAACCACCTTTCTTTTAGGTCCTCGATGGTTGTTTTACCGGGTGTACCAGAGAAAACAGTTGCCTCAATAACGGATTCCACCTCTCGCGCGAAGAGTTCACTGGCCGCCTGCGAGAGTGTTGGGAATATTAGCTCGCGTTTTGGTTTTCCAATCTCTTTGATAATCTGCTCTTGCCACGCTTCAATGGTTGTAATAGCGTCGAGACCAAAGGCGAGTGCGTTCTCAATTTCAGTCTCCGACATCTCGCGCCCGGAAGCCTCTATCATATTGATACTACCCGCCTTGCCACACATAACAAGCTCACAAGGGGAGGTCGTCTGTTCGCCGTTGGTAGGGTTGAGTAGATGATTGTCGTTCGTCCCCTTTCCCACTCGTACCGCCGAGACGGGTCCGTTCCAGGGGATATCGGAAACCCCTAAGGCGAGCGAACTGCCGATGATGGCGAGAGTGTCCGGGTCGTGCTCGGCATCTATGGAGAGTGTCGTCACTATTACCTGCACCTCATGGCGCAAGCGTTGGTCGAAAAGTGGCCGAATGGTTCGGTCTACCATCCGGCCGCTCAAAATGGCCTCCGAGGTGGGGCGGCCCTCGCGTCGTACGTACTGCCCACCCAAAATCTTTCCGGAGGCGTAAAACCTTTCTTCGTAGTCGACGGTAAGGGGCAGGAAGTTCTTGCTCTCACTTGGATGCTTCGCCATGACCGCCGTTACAAGGACCACCGTTTCTCCGAGACGCAGTAAGACGGACCCGGAGGCCTGCTCGGCCATGTCGGTAAAGGTGGCCGAGAGGCTCTTATTTCCTAACAGGAGGTGATACTCTTTTTTCTGCATGTTTGGTTGGGGTGGGCGTGGCCGCTGGCCGGGCCCGAGGGCGCGGGGTGCGACCGCTTCGGACGGAAAACAAATAGCGCTCCGGAGTCTCACAGAGGTCTATGAAGTCGTCAGCCGCCTCGCGCAATTTTGAAGAGGCACTTTTGCTAAAGGCAATCACCTCCGCCTGCACGCCCATGTTCTCTTTCAAAAACTGGAGCAGGGGCACGTAGTCGCCGTCTCCGGAAACTATGACCACCGCGTCAAGTCGCGGCGCGAGCTTTATGGTGTCTACGGCTAGTCCCACGTCCCAATCCGCCTTCTTGGCCCCACCGAAAAATATCTGCAAATCCTTCGTCTTGGTCTCGATGCCCATCTTGGTGAGGGCTTCAAAAAAAGTTTTTTCTTCACCGGATTCGGTGGTGATGACGTAAGCGATGGCGCGGATAAGCTGTCGCTCGGCCACTGCATCTTCGAGAATGGCACCGAAATTCACGCGGGCATTATAAAGATTTCTGGCGCTATGATAGAGATTGGCCGTGTCGATAAAAACCCCAACCCGTTGATTTTTGTGTTTGATTATACTCATAAATGTTTATGAAAAAAGGGCGTTAAATATAGTAGGGACCGTAAGTTATCGAGTCTCGCCCCATGGTGAGCAAAGCGAACTTTACGGGGTGTTTGATAATGCTCACAAGTAAATTGAAAATGTCATCCCTAAGGGAGATCTGCCGAAGGAGTGAGAAATCTCAAAATGTAAAGTGACAATATAAAATTGAAAATGCTTGACATGAATTTTCAATCCCGGCCCTTCTAAGTTTCTTGGAGGATTGAGTATGATTGCTCCCTCTCCTGCTTCGCCCTGTACCGAGCGAAGCTCTGGTACTGGGGGCCGGGGATATGCCCCCTCCCCTGCCTAAGGGGTGAGAAGTGGGATGAACCCCACTTCGCAAGACCGGACCGAGCGTAGGCGAGGGAGGTGGGCTCGCGGCCTCGGCGAGCACGCCGAGAGATGTGAGGGCTGGGGTGGGGTGGGGTAAGGAACTAATAACTAGTTGCCAGTTGCTAGTAGCTAATTACATACCGCACCAGAACCAGGCCGGCTGAAAACTGATGCAAGACAATTATATCAGATTCTATAAAAAAACACCCCACAACTGGGGATGTTTTTTACGCTCGCAAACCCAATTTTTTCACAACCTTGTCGTAGCTTGCGACATTGTTTTTCTGTAAATACTTCAAATGAGTGCGCCGGTCGGCCACCATCTGCAAAAGGCCCCTACGGGAGTGAACATCTTTCTTGTTTTTCTTCAAATGGCGGGTAAGCTCGGCGATGCGCTCCGTCAAAATACCCACCTGCGCGGCCGAAGAGCCAGTGTCCTTGTCGTGCAGGCGCACCTTCGCTATAACCCCCTCTTTTTTCTTGACACTTAACATAATATCTTATTGTAGCACAATACTATCTACTGCGCAAACTACAGAGGAGTAACCCCCCCTCACACTTCTCGCTTCTCGCGAGTGTCATCCCGTTGCAGAACGGCCTGCCTGCGGTAGGCAGGCCGGCCGGAGTTTACCCCGTACCAAATAAGGGGCCGGGACGACATACTCAGGCCTTGAGTTACGAAATGCGAGTTTTTTCCCTCCCCTGGCCAGGGGAGGGCTAGGGCGGGGTAGATTTTTGGCCGTATTTCTGCAATCTACCCCCTCCCAACCTCCCCCTGGCCAGGGGGAGGAGCCATTTTGTAATTCTATAGACTCAGGGTGTGAGGGGTTACACATAGGATTAACCCAGCAACAGTGCTCTAATTCACTGCTGGATTTAGGCTCTTGCCAAACCACTACGCCACATGATATACTAATAACAGTCAAGGTGAGCGATAGTCGCGCACCTGTAAGCCCCGAAACGGGGCAAGTTCCTTGAAAGGTGGTGTTTGGGTTATGTACGATACGATTCTCGGATTCTACGCGGTTTGGTTCTGGTCGTTGCTGGCCATCGCGCTCGCCGTCACGGCGTGGCGCATGGGGTTCTTCGGCTGGTGCCGGGGAGCGGCCCGTAAGGGCACCTGGAAGGCCCGGGTCTTCTTCGGCCTCACCGGAGGCGTCGTCTCCGCGGAAGGCTGGAGCGAGTGGATGCAGGTTGCCAAGGGCGATGTCGAGAGTGCGAGCGACAGTGGCGAAAGCCCCATGTCTTCGGGCGGGGAGTTCAAGGCGGCGGCCGAGGAGGCCATCGCCGAACAGCGCCGCCTCGCGGTCTTGGCCGCCGGTCGCGGACGGGTGTTCATCCCGCTCCGCGAGTGGTTGGCCGCCCGCCTCGCCTACAAGGATAGCGGCGAACCTGTCGCAACAGGCGAAGGCGCCGAGAGGTCGCCGAACGACGGTTTCCCGACCTCGAGGCAGGCCACCGGCTATTTCCTCTGCTTCATCGGGTCGCTGGTGGCTTTCGTGTTCGCGGACATCGCCTCCAGCGACTGGAATCTGGCCACACAGTCTGACTGGTCTGTTCTCGTCCTGGTTTCATTCTCCGCATTAGTGTTTCTTGCTGTGGTCCAGTGGGTACTCTGCAAAGAGAGAGAGGCCGGGGAAGATGTGTCATTCGTTCTCCCGGCTTGGGTGTGGCGAAAAGTTTACTACGGCACGGTCCTGGTTACGCTCTGCTTTCTGGCCTTCGGCTTTCACGACGGAATATTCATCGTCGTGGAGCATGCTCGTGGCCACTATGAAGTGGTTGAGGAGGCCCCCGGCTGGAAGGCAACCACGGTTGCCCTGTCGTCGCGGGTCATCACGGCAACTCCCACCTGCTGTCGCAAGACGGCAGGAGAGATCGCCGAGGGAGATGGCCGGACAGGCCACTGCTCCACGGACGGCTTCGCCCGTCTGGGCGAGTACAACGTCCGCGCCTACGCTCATGTGCCTCTCCGGCACACGGCGCACGGCATCGAGCGGATGCTCAAGCTCGAGGAGAATGGGGCCTCGTTCGCGGACGACTACGCGGCCACCCACGCAAGGGTGAACGCCATCGTCTCTCGCGAGCTCACGGTAGCGCTTTCGAGCGCTGTCAATGAGTTGGGCGAGCCGCCCATGGCCCCCGACACGCGCATGGCGGCGGGGACTCCCGAGGTCTCCCTCGCGGAGGCCGCCCACAAGGTGGCCCTCGCCGACTGGCAGGCGGGCCTACGGCAGTACCTCGCCAAGGAATTGCCGAAGCGCCTCAATCCGGAAATGCTGGAGAGCAATCTGGCCGGCATGGCCCTGCAAGAAGAGCAGAACGCCGCCATGGGTGTCTCCACCCATATCCAGTGGGACAAGGTCCGACTGGTGAAGGTGAACTTCGCCAAGACGGAACCTGCGCCCACCACCGGGCAAGGCGTGAACTGTGAGATGGGCTGTCCCATTGTGGGCTGGCACAATCACCACAGAGAGCCGGAGGCCACTGGCGCCATGCACCATGCGGAGGCCGGGCAACGGGCCCCGTATCACGTGCCGAGCAAGGCCGAAATGGCCAACAGGAGTCGTCAGGGCGAGGGAATGGTGGACATACCAGGGCGCGCGAAGCCATTCTCCGGCGAGCCGCCGGCCATCTGGGGTCCCTCTGCCGGCGCGGGATCCATCGACGAGCACAAGCTCATTGTCTTCCCATCTGTGAAGCGCCCCGCGCCCCCGCCGTGCAAGCACGACAGCGACCTCGGCCATGCAAACGGCCGATGCCCCGATCAAGATTGGTGCGATCACGGGGGCGGCCACGGGCATTACTGGAAGAGCTCCGGCCTTTATTGCGACTCGTGCCTAGTCAACGGCCCCGAGTCGCACTACATCGGTGAGGAGCACTGCTCCGAGCGTGAACAGGTGAAGGGGTCGAAGGTGGAGCCAGAGTCCCACAAGTCTCAGATGGGTGGCTACCTCGGCGACGCGCCGAAGTATGCCGGCCCTGTTGCCGGCCGATGTTACCATGAGGCCATGCATGGCGACCACGAGGGCGAATGCCCAGACGTGGCCGCCTGGCACCAGGCTATCTGGCTCGGAGTGGCGGGCGGCAGTCGCCCATCGCTCTACCGCGCGGGCGGCGGGGCCGAGCTACCCCTCCCTCCGGAGCTCGAGTACCTCGTGGGTGCCTCCCCGAGATTCCTCATCGCGAGGGACGACCCGACCCGGTTCGAGGTGCGTTTCGTCTATCGAGGCGAAGATGGCAACGTGAGCTACGATCTCACGGCCACCGAACTCCGCAAGCTCCGGCAGGCGGGGGAGCAGTTCAAACCCCCAGGTGGCTGGTGGACGCCGACGTTTGTCAGAGAATTCGGCGCGAGCCTCGAGGCTCTCGTTAAGCAAGGTCAGATGACTAACGAGGAGGCTGGGCAGGCGATGAAGCTCCGCATGAGCAACATATCCACGTCCAGTTTACAAGCCTACATCAGGCGGCTGGTCGCCGAAGGCCGCCTCAATCCCGCCATCGCCGAGGCCTTGATCGAGAAGTAGTCAGCCCCCACACCACCCAGATTCTTTCCAATTTGAAGAGCTTTCGCGAACGGCTCAACGACCGTTCGGCCGTTCGCCCTCTCTTCCATTCTTCCATGCCGCCTCCCCCGAGGCGGCATCTTTGCGCTTGCCCGCTCTTCGTCTGTGCCCCCGGCTATTCAAGCTCGGGGGCGGTTTGTTTTTGCGCGAAGACCCCTGCTGTGTTTGCTTAACCTGTAAAGTTCAACTTTACGTAAAGTTGAACTTTACGGGGGAAGGCCGGCAGAGGCGTTCAAACTTTACTTAGTCGATGAGGTAGTCGCGGCCGTCTTCCAGGTCGTGTTCTTCTCGGAGCCACTGGCGGTAATCTTTCGGCATCTCTAAATAGTCTTTCAAGACTTCAGGGTTTACTAATGCGTCGTACTCTCCCCTGTTGCAAAAAGAGTGGAAGCTTGACCAGCGGTACTTTTCCAACCGCCCCAGATCAGACTCACTGTTTCGGATGCGATACTCTTTTTTGTCACCAACATCTTTGCTTGAGGGCTTGGTCGGGTTGCAGTGGATGTAGTCGACGACACCCATCAGATAGTTTTCGTCATCGATTTCTTTACTTTTGTATCTTCCTTGAAACAAGGCCCCACTGCGCTCGTATTTTTCGTTGAAGTATAGCGTGTAAGCAGTGCCCAGGCGTTGCATAAACTTACTGATCCCACCCGCGAAAGATTCATGTAACAGAAAATGAAAATGATTGTCCATCAAGCAAAAGCAAACGATATCAGTAAGCCTGTTCCGGCCAGGCTGACTTTCAGGCTCTTCAGCGACGTTCAGTCTGGATGGGCTGTCAGCATCCTGATCATTTAGGATATTGAGATATTTTAGGAAGAGCTTCCTGTCTTTGTCGTCCATAAAAACCTTTCTTTTGTCTACCCCGCGGTTGTAGATGTGATGAAAGGTATTCAGTTCTATTGGTGGCCTGTCCATAATTAATCATTATAGCAAAGTTCAACTTTACGTAAAGTTGAACTTTGCAGAGGTGTGTGTGGTTGCCAGCGGAGGCGGCTTGGGGTAGGATGCCAGCAGTACAGGTGGGGCAACGGCGGGGCGCCGGACAATGCTCTCACTAAGGACTTTACAGGCCACTAATCCGGCCGGGAGGATTGGAAATGTGTGTTATCCCGAAGGTTGTCCCAAAGACGTTCGTGGAGTTTGATTTTGGAAGGAATGAGCACTGGCGGAAAACGGACGGCATGCCGACAGCTCTCGTTTACCATGGCCCGATGTCGCCGTCGTCGGTCATCTCCATAGCGAAGGTGACCTTCGAAGAGTTCAGAGGCAGGGTCGAGGCTACCATTTACTTGCGAGGCACGAGTATCCACGACTTTCGTGAGACAATCGGCCCGGAGCTCGAGAGGGGAGTCATTGTGCCAGCCGGCTTGAGCCTGACACGAATAGCCCCTGAAACAACGAACTGCACGCGATACGTGGCAAATGGAAGTATCCTCGCAGAAGGGTTTTCGGCTCCAGCGGCAATTGTGGAGATTTTCGTAAAGATGGTGATGGCCCTCGCCAAGCTCGATGGGGGCGCGGCCCTCCAGAACCACGGCGGAGACAACCTCCCCATCCCGGATATCACCCAGAGGCTCTATGAACTCGTCCCGCACCTCACGAGCCCCGACGGGCAGATGGCGCTTTCCCACGGCGAACAGCTTGCTCGAATGTGTTACTGCGGCTTTCGCACCGCCCCGTTCTGATTCGCGATGGTCTATTTCTTTGAGTTACGAAATGCGAGTTTTTTCCCTCCCCTGGCCAGGGGAGGGTTAGGGTGGGGTTGTGGTTAAGCCACATACAACCAACCTACCCCCTCCCAACCTCCCCCTGGCCAGGGGGAGGGGCAATTTCGTAACCCACAGTCTATTTAGCTTCAGTGTCCCCTTCCGCGCCCGCGGCATCTTGCTGGTCGACCCATCGATTCAGCGGAAGCCCCGGGCGCTTTATGTTTCAGACCGTCCGAAAACAAGAAGCAAGGCTTCTGCGGTGGTAAAAAGTCTTTACTATTAGCCACATGAGTTATTGTAAGAATTAAGAAGCCTTGCTTCTGGACCCGTTTTTGGACGGTCTGATCCGCAACGACATCGCGAAACGCTGAAACATTTTGACATAAAGTAGGCGAGCCCGTCCTTTCGGGCGGGCTCTGGTGGCAGTCGGGGCAGTCACTCGCCTCGTAGTTTGCGAATGGCGGCCCGCACGAGTGTTGCCGGCAGACAGGCTAGCCGGCGTAAGCCGTGTAATGTCGCGGCAACTAGAAAGAGAGTGAATGCCCCCGAGGCCATGAGAATAATGGACGGCATGCGAACTCCCTTCGTCGGCCGCCACGGTCGACTGTTGCGATCCACCACTAATGCATGGACGAGTCGGACGAGGTAGAAAGCCAGAAGCGGAATCACCCGCCCACAGACTCCCTCTGCCTCGAGCTCGCGCGGTGGCGGGTAGCCGTAGTACTGATTTTGGTGATATTCAGAAGGTGTTGTCATTCGACACACGGAGGCTCCTTCCTCTAAGGTTCCTAGTCTGCCACCACAGTACATGAGAATGATTTCCTTGCAAGGAAGGAATGTGGCAATAAGTATATTGAGACCATCTGTGGATAACTCCCTTGCATGTCCTTGACCATGTCCCTTATACTATAGGACAGATAGTTCTTTGTTGTGATGGAAGAGTTAGCGATTTTGGAAGCACACGGCAGATGTCGCCTTTGCGATTGTCCTTTATTGTTCCGAAACCGTACGAAAGAGAGCTCCACTCTCATTTCCGGTTTTACACGGAAGCATTACCTTCCTCTGCTTCGGTGTTCTCGGCGCAAGACTGTTGACGCCCGCTCACACCCAGGGCGCGTGCGCCCTTGAGGACGGGTAGCCAGGGATGTCTGCCACCACCAGTTAGCTCGACCATCACTATTTTTGCCAGCCCGCGGAGTAAAGAAAACAAAAGAACTCCCAGAGCGGCAAAAGGCGTGCGGAGATTGGAGATGTATGTAGCGGCATAAATCTTCAATTCCCGCACGCCTTTTTTAATGCCTGATTTTTGCTAATTCTATATTGTGAATTACGAAATTCGGACCTATTTCCTCCCCTGGCCAGGGGAGGGCTAGGGTGGGGTAGATTTCTGGCCGTATTTCTGCAATCTACCCCCTCCCAACCTCACATCTCTCGGCGTGCTCGCCGAGGCCGCGAGCCCACCTCGCGCCGTCGCGCTCCGGTCTTGCGAAGTGGGGCCCTACCCACTTCTCACCCCCTGGCTAGGGGGAGGGGCAATTTCGTAACTCACAGTCTAAAGAGCTCGGGAGTCTTGCCACAGGCGCTCGGGTAGCCGAGCCGGACCATCTTCTCGATGTGGTCGAGGTACTCCTGCCTTCTCTTGGCCACAGCATTTTGCCGTCTCTTTTCCGAGTCGCTCGGATCAATATCTATTCCCGTAAACATTCGTCACCTTTCCTTAAAAAGAGTGATAGTGGAGGGTCCTTTTTTCCAGGGTTACTTTATAGGAAATGACCAATCGTGGCAAATTTCCAAATATTGCACGGACGGTTTTTGTTTTATAAGCCGGGTTCAGTATTTTCCGGCAGGTGTTTGCGACATCAAAAAATCGGCCGGGGCATTGAGCTCTCTCGGCCGATTCAGGTGGAAAGTAGGACCCTCAAGGGGGCATCGGGCGGGTCGCCTTGGTGGCGGAGGGCGAACCCTTCAGCAGCTCCGTCTATGGGTAGGTAGACGGCCACCAGATTGGGGCGACAGTGGCTTAGGGCCACGTGCCGGTATGTCTCGCGAAGCGCTTCCACTTCGTCGAGTCCGGCAATGCCAATCTGGAAGGGCTCGCCCGGCTCGCGCCCGAGGCGGAACTCCCAAATGGCCACATTCCGCCGTTTCTCCGGCGTAAAGTTCTCAAGCAGGCGCTCCTCCCCTTCCATGCCCCAGAAGGCCATTTGGTGGCCGTAGGGGTAGTATGTACCCTCGAGTGCTACATAGCCGGAAATGATGCCACTTACCTCGCGGTGGTCCGGCCAGGGTCCCCACCAGAGCGTCATACCTTTGCCGTTCACTTCCGGATAGCTACCCACTATATCTACCCCGATGGCGGCCACCAGCTCTTTGCCCTCGTGGTGCTCGCCGAGCTCTTCGCGCCGCCAGCGATTGAGGTGCGGCAAGGTGGAAAACTGGCGCACAAGCCCGCGCAGTTGTGCGACGAGCGCGTCGTTCGAAAGCTCGCCCCTGAGCTTGGTCCAGGCCGGCTTGTCGTCAAGGTGTGCCGGAAGCCTTTCGAGCAAAGGTATCTTGCAGAGAAAGACGTAGCGCCACCAAGCCCACATTTTCTCGGGCTCGAGCACCACCACGGTAAGGCGGTGCTTGGACGCTTGCTCCTCGGCGAGGAGGGCGTCGTAGGAAGCAGGCAGTTCTCCTGTCATCTCGCTCTCCTTTCTTGGTCGCGACGAGCTTTTCACTGTGAAAACTCACTTTCCCGTGTACAACTTTACCTGTGTTTTATAGATGTGTCAATATCCCCAGAAAGGTAACCCATCACGATTCCTATGGGTTTGTGAATTGCGAAATTCGGATTTATTCCCTCCCCTGGCCAGGGGAGGGCTAGGGTGGGGTAGATTTTGGGCCGTATTTCTGCAATCTACCCCCTCCCAACCTCCCCCTGGCCAGGGGAGGGGCAATTTCGTAACTCACAGTATGGGTCATTACCTAGGAGTGTATTTCTACCTGCTACTTACTGCCTGCCATCTGCTAGGTGAAGTCGGTGTGTCGCACAACATCGTGCTATACTTTTTGTGTGACCAATGATATCCAAGAACTTCGCCGGCGTTTTCTCGAATACATCGAGATCGAGAAGGGCCGAAGTGTAAAAACCGTAGAAAATTACGACCGCTACTTGCGAGCCTTCTTCACCTTCGCGAAGATTGCCGGGCCAAAGGCTATCACCGACGATGCTGTGCGCCAATTTCGTCTGCACCTAAATCGCAAGGGTCTTCAAAAAAACACCCAAAACTATCACCTCATCGCCCTGCGCACTTTCTTAAAGTATTTAGTCCGTCAAAATGTGACAGCTCTTGCGCCCGACCGCATTGAGCTCGCGAAAACAGGCGAGCGAGACCTAGACCTCATTAGTGTCGATGATCTCGAGCGCCTTTTGGCCGCTCCGACCGGGGCAGACTTGCGCAGTCTCCGCGACAAAGCCATTCTCGAGCTTCTGTTTTCTACTGGTCTCCGTGTCTCCGAGCTTTGTGCTCTCACTCTCGACCGCGTAGACCTCTCTCGCGACGAGTTCTCTGTACGCGGAAAGGGCTCTAAGGTTCGGGTGGTGTTTTTGGCCGACTCAGCAAAGACCGCCCTGAAGAACTATATTAATAAGCGCGGGGACGTAAGCGAGGCGATCTTTGTGGCTATTCCTCGTGGAGATGGTGGAGGCACAGCCGCACTCCCCGTAGCCCTCACATCACGTTCGATAGAGCGAATTGTAAAGCAGTATGCCATAAAAGCCGGTATATCAAAAAAGGTAACACCGCACGTTATTCGCCATAGTTTTGCCACAGACCTTCTTTCAAATGGCGCCGACCTGCGCTCGGTGCAAGCCATGCTCGGCCACGCCAATATCTCGACCACCCAGATTTATACGCACCTTACAGATGCGGGCTTGCGTGATGTCCACAAAGCATTCCACGGTCGTCGGCGAGGTAAGTAGTCACAATAAAAAAGGCGAGGCTATTTTTTGAAAACATAAAATCCCGCGTAAGGCGGGATTTTATGTTCACGTGAAGCGTGAAGATGACTACTGAACCATCGCGTCTGCGGCCGGGGCAGACTCCCCTGCTGGAAGCACTTCCACGGTGGCACCCACGGCTGCCGGAGCTTCCGCTGCCGGTACTGGGGCTTCAGGCGCAGGAGTGGTGGTCTCGCCCTTGCTCATTGCCCACCAGATGAGCAACAAGACGACGACGATGACAACAACAACCCACACCGTCGCGTTTCCTTTCTTTAACATGGTGTTTGTTTTTTTGCCAGACATAATAAACAGTCTTATGCCTAGCGTATAATTCTTTGGGAGAAATGATGGTCGAACGAGCCTTTTCTCATCTTGTTCATCTAATCACAACTCCTTGAATTATGGCTAATAATAGCAATAGTTTACACAAGATGGCCAAAAAGACAATGTGGACAGCAGTTTCTGTAACCGTTCTCCCTTAGGAAACCTTATGTCTCCTACGAATCTTTCCAATTTCATGTTGTTCATGCACCCCCTTTCTTTCTCTTCCCTTTTCCCCAAGGGCCTCCAGCTCTGATGTCTTTAGCCTCATTAGTTCCAGCGCTCGCGTTTCAAGATACGTGGCCGTGTTTAATTCTGGGTTGTCCAAAACCTCTTCCAGGAGAGCGTGTAGTGTCCATCCCAATCTTGGCCCGGGCGTCTCGCCGGTAACAGCCATTAGTCTGGCGCCGTCAATTTTTAACATGCCCACAGTCAAGGGTGCTCTCATGGCCTCCTCAATCATGGCTTCATACTTTCGCAGTCTGTAGGGGGCCTCCTTGGGTCGTCCGGTGCCGATACGGTCACAGGCTCGCAATTTCATAAGCTCCCAGACAAGCTCCGGCCCGACATTTCGCACCATCCGGCGTACGGCTGAAAGGGTGATTTTGTCCACATCCGAGAAAAAGAGATGATAACGCACCAGCTTCACGACCACTTCCGTTGTTTCCCGTGAAAACTTCAGGCGTTGCATGATGCGCTTGGCCATCTTTGCTCCTACAACGTCGTGGCCGTGGAATGTCCAGATGTTTCGCGTCGTGTCGCGCTCGCGTGTGGCGGGTTTGGCAACATCATGAAGCAGGGCCGCCAGGCGCACGTTAAACGACCAGCCCCGGTTGGCGGCGTGCTGGAGTGAACGCAGGTTGTGCTCCCAGACGTCGTAGATGTGCTCACCCCTCTGCTCTATACCTATCCCCTCTTCGAGTTCCGGAATAAAATACTTGAGAAGGCCTAGTTGGTGGCAGATTTGCATGGCTGGAGCGGGGTTGGCGCTCATAAGCATCTTGGAGAACTCATCCGTGATGCGTTCAGTGGCGATCTCTTTTATGAGATGGGCGTTTACCACGATGGCCTCCTGGGTATCGGCCTCAATCGCAAAATTTAGTTCCGAAGCCAGACGCACTGCTCGCAACATTCGCAAGGCGTCCTCCTCAAAACGCTTTCTAGGCTCCCCCACCGCCCTTAATGTTTTCTTAAGGACATCATCCTGTCCCTTATGGAGGTCCACTATCTGTCCTTTAGATACTGAGTAGGCGAGGGCGTTTACTGTAAAGTCGCGGCGCGACAGGTCCTCTTCAAGAGATGCCTCAAATGAAACGTTATCCGGGTGGCGTTTGTCCGAGTAGGAGCCCTCTTTTCGATAGGGCGTCACTTCCACCACCGTGGGCCTTTGGGTTGTGTTGGGTTCACGTGTAACCACGTCTGTGGCCACGGAGTTTAGAGATGGCCCTGGTTCACGTGTAACAGAATTAGTACTGACCACGGCATCGGGCGAATAATCTATTGAAGAGGACTTAAAATGAGATAACTCCGCCATTTGGTCTAGAGCTGGTTCACGTGTAACCCTACTATGTGTTTCACGTGAAACATTACTTGGATTCGTTGCATGTGAACCCACACTGTTTTCCGTGCCAGTAGCATCTTGACCATCAATCACCACTCCCACGGTGCCGTACTCGTTTTCGTAGAAGGTGTGCGCAAAGAGAGACTGTATCTGCTCCGGGGAGGCGTTTGTGGTGATATCCCAATCTTTAGGTTCACGTGAAAGCAGGAGGTCGCGTACACAGCCACCGACAAAGTAAGCCGAGTAACCATTTCTTTCAAGAGTATCCGCTACAGCCTTTATCTTAGATGGTATTGTGATATTAGGTTTCATATGAAACGTTACACGTGGAACAATGTTTCTTATACGTTGCAATACTGTGGGCACGGGGAGAGTCGAACTCCCACGCCTTTCGGCACACGCTTCTGAAGCGTGCGCGGCTACCAATTACGCCACGTGCCCATTGACCGCTTCCTGTTTAAGCGATTGTGAATTACGAAACTCGCATTTATTCCCTCCCCTGGCCAGGGTGAGACTTGGGCAAGGGACCCAAGTCGCAAGACCTTTTGAGCTGTTTTTGAGCCCCGACGCTACGGTCGGGACAGGTGGAGCGAAGAAAAGAGCCAAAAGGTGTACAGCTCCTGTAAGGAGGGCTAGGGTGGGGTAGATTTCTGGCCGTATTTCTGCAATCTACCCCCTCCCAACCTCACAGCTCTCGGCGTGCTCGCCGAGGCCGCGAGCCCACCTCGCGCCGTCGCGCTCCGGTCTTGCGAAGTGGGGCCCTACCCACTTCTCACCCTCTGGCCAGGGGGAGGAGCAATTTCGTAACTCACAGTCACTCAGGGTGTGAGGTGTTGCGGAAACAATAACCCCCCCCGGCACACCAAGAGATGTGAGAGGCGTGCGCAGTGACGCAAACAAGGTCCGGTTTACGGCAAAAATTTTACTTTTGTATTCGCGCCTCTTCGTAAGTTCTTTTTCTCTGCAAAATGTTCCAGTTTTCCTATGTCGTAATAGCGATAGCCATTTGTGGTGCCACGGCGGGCTTTGAGCACCCCCTTTGAGTCCCAATTTCTCATGGTAGCAACAGATACATCTAAAAGCTCGGCCGCCTTTTTTATGGTTATACCTACCTTAGTGCTCTTGTGGTTTTTCAACATTTTATGGTTTGCTCCTAAGCACGGAGTGTAATATACTGTCAATCATGCCTTAGGCTATGGGTGTTTTCTATCGCTATCGAAACCCTTAGTGGCCCAGCTGTTGAAATCTTTTTTCAACTATCAATATCTTAACACAGTACAATACATATGACGACTACCGAAGAAGAGCGTGAATGGGGAGCGAACCAGGATAATGCCCCAGAAAGGAGGAGCAAGAAAAGTTTTTCGTCTAAACTTCGTGCATGGGGAGAGTGGTCCACCATCCTGTTTGTTTTCCTTTTGCCACTCATTCATGCCGCCGGCTCAACGATGCCAGACGTCTTTGTAAAGCGGGCGCTTGTACTCATTTTTGTTTTCATTGCGCTTCTGTTGTGGCTTACAGCCAAAACAGAAGAAGGGGAGTTTAAACTTACCACCAATCTCTTGAGTTGGTCTGCGTCGGCAGTCATTCTTTTTGGGCTACTGGCCACAGTTTCCTCTCCAGCCATTCGAGACTCATTTTTAGGAACGACAATAGAGGAGGGCACGTTCATGGGCATTCTTTTAGCATTCTTTGTTTTCTTTCTTGTCTCCACTTATGCCCGAGAGCGTCAAGTACTAAAGCGTTTGCTTGTTGCCCTCAGTTTATCGGCCACGATAATTCTGCTCGCAAAACTGACTCATTTACTACTCGGGTTTTCATTTTTTGGATACTTTGCAAGCCTCGTAGATACTCCTCTTGGCAAGTGGAACGATTTTGCAATTTTTTATGCTCTTGGGCTAATCCTCTGTCTGGCGGCCCTAGAACTTCTTGCGCTGGCACCTGTTATGAAGCGATGGCTTTGGGCAGGGGTTGTTTTTACGGCGCTCGCGGTTTTCTTAGTTAACTTTTCCCTGGCTTGGGTGTTGGTGGGTGTATTTAGTATTGTCACACTGCTTTTTAAGCTTACGCTTCATCGTCGAAGCGAAGAAGAGCAGAAACTTTTTTCTTTTCGCTCGCTTTCAAGTACTCCCAGTTTTGTTTTTATTGTCCTCTCGCTTATTCTACTTTTCGGCAATCAGAAAATAAACACGGCCGTGGTTGAGCCACTTCAGCTAGGCAGTCTTGAGGTGCGCCCGTCATGGAGTTCAACGTATCAAATCGCCAAGGCCACACTCGGAGAGAGCCCTCTTTTGGGAAGTGGCCCACATAGATTCGCCAATCAGTGGCTACTTCATAAACCGGAGGGAGTAAACAACGATACGTTTTTTTGGAACATTGACTTCATGGCCGGTGTCGGCACGATTCCAACCTTCATAATCACTTCAGGCATTCTTGGTTTTCTGGCTTGGCTTGTTTTTTTGGGAAGCATTTTGGTTGTAGGCTTTCGTTCTGTGTTTGCGAAGGCGATCCCCACCCACGAGTTGGCTTTGCGCTATCTTGTGTTTATCAGCCCCGTTTATCTTTTTTCGGTTGCTTTTGTATATTTTACAGACTTTTTATTATGGATCTATGCATTTGTCATGCTTGGTATTTTTGTTGCTTATCAACAGAAAAGAGTGGGCACCCGCGTATTTGTAGTAAGTGTATATAACCAACCAAAAGCCCGTTTCTTTTTCGCCGGTGCCATTATTGTGGCCCTCGTCGCAACTGTCGCAACAGGGTACATTGCCGGGCGGCGCGTTGTTTCGGCCTTTGTTTACCATAATACACTGGCTAACTACACCTTAAATGCTGATCTCCTGCGCGCCCAAACGTCCATGGGGCGAGTAATTGCCATAGACCCTACAAGCGATGTCTATTTCAGAACCCTAGCCGACGCCCACCTAGTAGAGCTCCAACGTCTTGTTTCCACCACAGACAACACCACATCCAAAGATTCGCTTAGAGAGAACTTCCAGTCGGCTCTTTCGCGCGCGATCACGAGCGCAAGACAAGCCACTGAGCTTAACCCGCTTCAATACCAAAATTGGATTACCTTAGCCCGCGTTTATGAGTCGGTCGTACCACTGAAAATAGAAGGATCTTATGAATTAGCTCTGCAATCGTATGAATCTGCGCTTGCCGGCAATCCCTATAGCCCCGAGATTCGTTTGCGGATGGCGCGCCTTGAGCTGGCTCGCGGAAACAGAGAAGAGGCTCGCAAGCGCATTGGAGAGGCGCTTGAAAAGAAGAGAAACTATACGGCGGCGCTGTTCCTACTCTCACAGCTTGATTATGCAGACGGCAATATAAAATCAGCTATTGCAACGGCGGAGCAGGTCGCCTTCTTGGCTCCACAAGATATAGGAGTGCTGTTCCAGCTTGGATTCTTGCGCTATCTAAACAGAGAGTTTGCCGGTGCTATTGAGGCTCTGGAGCGCGCGCGTAGCTTAAATCCTGAATATGCAAATGCCAAGTACTTCCTTGGTCTAAGCTATGATATGCGCGGTGAACACGCAAAAGCCATAGTGGAGTTTGAAGATATTGCTCGCTCAAACCCGGATAATGCAGAGGTGAAAAAAATAGTTGGGAATCTTAAGGCAAAAAAGCCGGCACTATCTGGCATCGGCGCTCCGGGAAATGAGCCCGGTATTCGTGCCGACTTACCCATCGCAGAAGATGGGCGGAGCGCAGAAAATGAATAGTATCATGAAAAAGTAATGCGCTGGCTTTTAAGAATCATGGACACAGAACAAAGCGGTCTCCATCAGGCCGCTTTGTTGCTTGGCGGGTCAGCACTTGCTTCTCAGATACTGGCCTTATTGCGAGACAGGCTTCTCGCGCATACTTTTGGAGCCGGTCGCGAACTAGACCTTTATTATACCGCCTTTAGAATTCCTGATTTTATATTCGTGGCGGTCGGGTCGTTTCTTGCCGTTACCGTACTCATTCCTGTTCTCCTTGAGCGAGAGCGAGTAAGTGGTCCCGAAGCAGTACAAAAGATGCTAGGAACACTGCTTGTATTTTTTGCCCTTTCGATGCTTGCTGTGACCGTTCTTGTTCTTCCGCTTATCCCTCACATACTTCCATGGCTCGCGCCGGGTTTTTCACCCACAGAGCTTGTGACCCTTCGTCACCTTACGTATGTTCTTTTGCTCTCGCCTTTGTTTCTTGGTCTCTCTAATCTTTTTGGGGCAGTCACACAAGCGCGACGTCGATTCCTCACTTATGCATTGGCGCCATTATTGTACAACCTCGGTATCATCTTGGGAGTGATCGGGCTTTATCCTATTTTTGGCATTTTGGGCCTTGTCTATGGAGTTGTGTTGGGAGCATTGGCTCACTTTCTTATTCAGCTTCCCGTTGTTGTTAAAGCTGGAATGTTTCCTCGGTTTGCGGGGATGCTTTCGTGGCAGGAACTCAAGCCAATTGTCAGTCGCTCGCTCCCGCGTACTTTGGCTCTAGGGAGTAATCAGCTTGTGCTAGTTTTTATTTTAGCCATAGCTTCGACGATGACCGTCGGCTCAATTGCAGTATTCAATCTTGCCTACAATCTCCAGTCAGTGCCACTCGCTCTTGTCGGAGTAAGTTATTCAATCGCCGCTTTTCCAACACTTGCCAGATTTTGGAGTGGGGGAAATCACACAGAGTTTTTGTCTTCGGCCAGTCGGGCCCTAAGGCATATTATTTTTTGGTCTGTGCCCATCGCCGCTCTTTTTATTGTTCTTCGCGCCCACCTTGTGCGCACCATCCTTGGTTCCGGCAGTTTTACTTGGCAAGATACTCGTCTTACAGCCGCAGTCCTTGCTGTTTTTACAATTTCCGTGGTATGCCAAAGCATTATTCAGTTGGTAGACAGGGCTTATTATGCTGTTGGCAAAACAAAAGAGCCGGTGATAGCAAAGCTTCTGGGTTCCGCTCTGGCCATAGCGGCCACTTTTATCCTTGTTTCCTGGGTGGAACTCGGGCCGATTTGGTTTAACGGGCTCACAAACATTCTACATATTGCTAATGTGACAGGTAGAGAGGTTGTCGTTCTACCACTTGCCTTTTCGATCGGCACGCTCGCTAATATATTCTTTCTATGGTATCTATTTGATGGGTCAGCTCCCCGTCAGGTTGTCTACGATGTTGGCCGCACTCTGGGCGACTCTTTGTTGGCGGCATTTTTAGCGGGCACGGCCGCTTATCTGGTTATAAGGTTTACTGCTCCGTATGTTGATTTGCAGTTTGCCCCTTGGGTATTCGCCCAAGGACTGCTTGCTGGGATATCCGGGATAGTTGCCTGCATTGTTGCTTTCTCGTTTTTGCGTAGCAAAGAGCTTGGCGAGCTGTGGGGCGCACTGCACAGGCGCATGTCCAAGATGGTGCCGGTGCAACCTGGTCCTGAGGATATGAAATAGCACATAGAGAGATTGTAAGAAAGCACAAAGCCTCGACGCTCTACCTGGTGGGGGGAGTCGGCACGTAGACCAAAAGCGTTAATTGGGGATGGTATAAATATAAAAGTTCCTTCATGTCTAGCTTTAAAAACATAAGAAACTTCTCGATTATCGCTCACATAGACCACGGCAAGTCTACCCTCGCCGACCGTCTTTTGGAGGCGACCGGCACTATTGAGAAACGCAAAATGAAGGAGCAGGTGCTCGACCAGATGGACCTTGAACGCGAGCGAGGCATTACCATCAAAATGCAGCCCGTGAGGATGGTGTACCATCCTCACCGCGGAAGTGACGCGTCCTTCGGCGTTAAGTCTGCGACCGTCAGCGGGCGTATCAATGAGGTTGAGCCATGTGTTCTCAACCTCATTGATACGCCAGGTCATATCGACTTTTCATACGAAGTCTCACGAGCCATGCAGGCAGTAGAGGGGGCAATCCTTTTAGTAGACTCAACACAGGGGGTCCAGGCGCAAACACTCTCTGTGCTTAGAATGGCGCGAGAGGCCAAGCTCACAATCATTCCGGTAATGAATAAGATAGATTTGCCTCTGGCCCAGATTAAGGAGAGTCGGGATCAGATAGTGCAACTGCTTGGCTGTTCTCCTGATGATGTCTTGGCCACCTCAGGAAAGACCGGCGAAGGTATTCCAGAGCTTTTAGAACGAATTGTGGTGGAGGTTCCCGCTCCCACGGTCTCTCTCACTCTAAATCTTCAGGCACTAGTATTCGACTTTGCCTACGATACTCATCGTGGCATGATCGTGTTTGTGCGTATTGTGGAAGGTAAACTAGAAGAGGGAGCCGAGCTTTTATTTTTAGGAGCAAAGGACAGTTTTAACGCCCTTGAAGTGGGTATTTTTGCGCCCGAAAAGAGGCGCACCCGCATATTGCAAGCAGGAGAGATTGGCTATGTGGTAACAGGCCTCAAGCGAGCGGGGGCGGCGCGCGTCGGTGACACTATCACCACAAAAAACAAACAAGCAAGCCCGCTCCCGGGATATAGCGAGCCGACTCCTATGGTGTGGGCCTCTCTCTATCCGGAAGAACAAGATGATTTTGGAGATTTACGCCAGTCTCTTGAGCGGCTAAAATTATCGGACGCGGCTCTCTCTTACGAGGAAGAGGCCTCTGGGGCGATCGGGCGGGGTTTTCGTTGCGGTTTCCTTGGGATGCTTCATCTTGAGATTGTTTCTGCCCGCCTAGAACGTGAATTCAAGATGCGGCTAATTGTCACCGCGCCAACTATTTGTTACGAAATAGAGCTTGTGGACGGTAGGCGAGAGAAGATATACGCCGCCACGCTTTTTCCAGAAGAGTCCCGCATCGCTCGCGTCTATGAAAGCTGGGTACGGGCCACGATAATCACCCCCCCGGAGTTTATGGGAGCCATCCTTCATCTTCTTTATGAACATGAAGCGGTAGTGGGTGCCACTTCTCTTTTTGGAGATAATCGCACGTCGCTTACGGTTGAAATGCCATTACGTGAGCTAATGCGCAACTTCTTTGACGAACTCAAGAGCGTGAGCTCCGGCTACGCCTCCCTTTCCTACGAAATCACAGACATGCGCCAGGCAGACGTGGCGCTAATGGAGGTCTTAGTGGCCGATGAGGTTGTGGGTGCGTTTGCAAAGATTGTTGCCCGTCGTCGCATCCGCGAAGAAGCTGAGGCAACAGTTGAGCGTCTGCGCGAGGTCCTACCCCGTCAGATGTTTGATTTTAAGATTCAAGCCCGAGCCCAGGGTCGCATCATTGCCTCTCGCTCTATGTCGGGGATGAAGAAAGACGTTACCGACTATCTGTACGGCGGCGACATCACCCGCAAAATGAAACTGCGAGAAAAGCAGAAGAAAGGCAAAAAACGCATGAAGGCGAGAGGACGCGTAGAAATTCCCCATGAGGTCTTTCTCAAGATGATGAAGCCCAAAGACTAATCTCTTTTGGTGAATATCGATTTACGACTTATGACTTAGGGACGGGGCAAATCTCGTAGGTAGCTCTAATACTTTGAGTTACGAAATGCGAGTTTTTCCCTCCCCTGGCCAGGGGGAGGGGCCATTTCGTAATTCACAGTCTAATAGTTCAGTAACTTAATTTCCGCGACCTTCCGCTTTAAGTCCGCGTATGTCCGCGAGGGCCGTTTTATCTATTTTCTCATTTGTGGCTTTATTGTTTAGAAAAAGTGACTCCGTGGGTGCGTGCCGAAAGTTCATTAAAAACGGCACTAAAAGGCAAATGGGAATGAGTACAACGCCACCATGCTAACTATGACCAGGATGGCAATAATGCCCCAAAAGAAATTAAACCACTGCCTGTGTCGTTTGTTTTTAAAAATCATAACGAATGATGTGTGTAGAAACGGAAAGTTGTAACTCAAAAGCACCACAGACCCACATTGCTACTAGTTTCTAACTCTTTTGCTTTCCTGCGTGTCAATGTAGTATAGTATCTATGTGAAAACCTTTCAAGGCCCAAGAGTCATGCACCATAAGGTCGTCTTTGCTATTTGGACCGGAGCTCTCATCTTGCTTGTTGTTTTGCTTAGTAAGGCGGTGTGGGGGATTTCCAGAAAAGAGCGAGCCACGGCTGCCACCAGAGCATCAGCAGATAGCGAGCTTGAGTATTTACAGGCACGTAAAAAAGAGGTGGAAGCAGAGGTTGTGCGACTCTCAAGTTCGAGTGGTCAGGAGGCGGAATTGAGGACAAAGTATCAAGTGGCGGCTCCTGGTGAGCAAGTGATCATACTGGTGGAGGAGAGAGCAACCACAACAGCAGACAAGCAAATCATGGATGCGGATTCACGTTGGCAACGCTTCCTTAAGATGCTTAAAAAGAGTTAAGGGGGTGTCTGTACATTCCGGGGCCCGCCCACAAATATTGCCATCATGCGCGGCTATCGTTTAGTGGCAGGACGCGACCTTCCCAAGGTTGAGATGGGAGTTCGATTCTCCCTAGCCGCATCGTAGAGAAAGTAATGCCAAACTTAGTGTGCGGGTAAATTGAGGTGGGAATTCGTCATGTCATCCGATAGGGCGCCCCGTCAAATGACGGGGCGATTCTCGCTATCCGCAATTAAGGTAAATGATCTGAATGAGGAGGTCGCTTTTGATGTATATCCACTGGAAACTATATGACCACCGCGTTTAAAAGACTCAAAGAAGACTTTACTTGCGAGCATTGCGGTCAGGGGGTACAAGGGAATGGCTACACCAACCACTGTCCGCGTTGCCTCTGGAGCAAGCATGTAGATGTTCACCCCGGTGACCGCGCTGCCGACTGTGGCGGGCTCATGCCACCAGACTCCGTAGAGACAAAAGCGGGGGAGACTATTTTGATACACCAGTGTCAGACCTGCGGACACTGCAAGCGTAATAGTATCCAAGCGGGAGACGATTATGATACAGTAATAGCCGTATCGCAAAAGCCTGACACTTAGAGCGACAACTCTAACTGCTCGCAGTGTGCAATTTCCAAGACCGTGAGTTACGAAATTGCTCCTCCCCCTGGCCAGGGGGTGAGAAGTGGGTAGGGCCCCACTTCGCAAGACCGGAGCGCGGCGGCGCGAGGTGGGCTCGCGGCCTCGGCGAGCACGCCGAGAGCTGTGAGGTTGGGAGGGGGTAGTATGGCTCTAAACATACCCCACCCTAGCCCTCCCTACGGGAGCTGTACACCTTTTGGCTCTTTTCTTCGCTCCACCTGTCCCGACCGTAGCGTCGGGGCTCGAAAACAGCTCAAAAGGTCTTGCGACTTGGGTCCCTTGCCCAAGTCTCACCCTGGCCAGGAGAGGGAATAAATGCGAGTTTCGTAATTCACAATCCAAGATGTCAGACGTACGCCAAATAGGTGTCCTCTGTCCTCGTAGTTCAATGGATACCTGCCCGCCAGTGCCCGTGCCTCTGTAGTTCAATGGATAGAACGGCCCCCTCCTAAGGGGCAAATAGAAGTTCGATTCTTCTCGGAGGCACAGGCCTTGGCAGGCGGGGACCGGCTCACTCCTAACGAGCTGATATAGATTCGATTCCTATCGGGGAAATCTTGATGTATGAATATGGTTCGCCGCCCAAAGCGGTTTACGAAACTCTCCCTCCTCTGCCTAAGGGGAGGGCTGGGGTGGGGTGGGAGAGAATTATGTACCAGAAACCCTCCCCTTAGGCAGAGGAGTGAATAAATACTACTTTCGTAATTCAAGGTTAAACAACGCTAATTAAGCCATATATTATAACGTATTTTGCCAATTTGACTTCCCTAAAGATATCCGCTATACTAAATATGTTGTAAGTACTTCTCAAGCCCCTGTTTTTTGCGTCGCAGGAGATGGGGGTCCCGTCACAAGTGCCGGGGCTTCGACTGGGTAAGTGTCTGCAATGCATTAATAAGTGGGTGCGCTTGTCTCGTAAAGAGTACATGTGCGCCCCTAGTTGGGAGGCAACTCCCCAAGTTTAGAATGGCGAAAAAGCTATATGTAGGCGGTGTTCCTTACAGCACCACCAACGATGCCTTGCGAGCACACTTCGCACAGGCGGGCGCGGTTGATACCGCGGACATTATCATGGACCGTCAGACCGGTCGCTCTAAGGGCTTCGGCTTCGTCGAAATGGCGACAGACGAGGATGCTCAAAAAGCGATCGAGATGTTCCACGGGAAGGATTTTGAAGGCCGTACTCTTACGGTTAACGAAGCTCGACCACGTGAGGAACGAGCCCCGCGCACTGGAGGTTTCCAGCGCAACGACGACTCTCAACAGTCCTGGTAAGAAACTAAGACACATACCACAAGAAAACCCTCCTAATGGAGGGTTTTCTTGTTTCGTAAAAAAGTATTGGTGCTGGAGGCCGGTCTCGAACCGGCGACCCTTCGCTCTTCAGGCGAATGCTCTACCAACTGAGCTACTCCAGCGTTTTTCTCAAACAGTGCAGTATCGTATTAAATCAATGAACAGAAGAGCGAAGGGGACCCTTGTCACGAGTATTTTCCTGCTGGAAAATCTCGCGACCCCACCTCGCGCCGTCGCGCTCCGGTCTTGCGGTCGGGGCCCTACCCAACCTCACTCTTCAGGCGAATGCTCTACCAAAGCCGACGCTTCGGTCGGCTCCCCGTACCCCCGCTACTGCGGGGTGTCGGGGCTGATTCCCGACGCTTTGGTCGGCCTGCCTGCGGTAGGCAGGGATCCCGACCTCGTAATCGAGCGTCAGGGCTACTCCAGCATACAAAGGAACATATTTCATATGACTGTGAGTTACGAAATGGCCCCTCCCCCTGGCCAGAGGGTGAGAAGTGGGTAGGGCCCCACTTCGCAAGACCGGAGCGCGGCGGCGCGAGGTGGGCTCGCGGCCTCGGCGAGCACGCCGAGAGCTGTGAGGTTGGGAGGGGGTAGTATGGCTCTAAACCTACCCCACCCTAGGGCCAGGGGAGGGAAAAACTCGCATTTCGTAACTCAAAGTCATATGACGTGTGACATATGACTAATGCCCCGACGTTATATTACCAGAATAGCCACAGATAGACAATTCTAGCGTTTGAGCACTTGGAGGAGGTCGCCTATGCCAGGAATACCACTATTAGCACTCTCCTCATTTTGGCTGATGCTACCCTGAATATTGTCGTAAGCTCCTATAACCGCGTTAATATATGGCTGGATAAAGTAGTAAGAGAGGGCTATGCCTCCTAGTATTACAAACCAGTACAAAAGCCTAAAAAAAGAGGCCCAGCGAGCGGAACGGCGCATGCCAATAAGAAGCTTGTGGTTTGCTTCTGTAAGCTCAAGGTTTCGCTTTAGTAGTACTTTTACGTCCTCATCCATATGGTTAAAGAATTTAGTAAACCGCCTCACTACTACACCGACTTCACTTTTAGCGCGCGCTTTTTTTCTTTATTTATCTTTGGCAAACGAATTGTTAGCAGACCGTTCTTCTCTATTGCTTCTGCTTCGTCCGCCTCCACTTCCGCCGGCAGGAGAATCGTGCGTGAGAATGAGCCCCAGTAGAGTTCTTGAAAGAAATAGTCCTCCTCCACTATGTCGTCATAACGCTGTCGCGATCCGCTCACAGTCACTATTTCGCGTGAAATTTCTATAGATAAAGTCTCCGGTTTTACGCCGGCAATCATCGCCTGCACGATAATCTCATTTGGTGTTTGGTACACATCCACGGCAAGCTGGCCAGAGTCATCCGCCCCGCTTTCTTGCCCATCGCCTTCAAACGAACTAGTTGGAATTTCTAAGGAGTCTTCCTCGACAGTAATGGCCGGAATAGTTCCTGTTATTCGCTCAAAGAATGACTGTTTGCGCTTAAACATAGTGGTGGCAGATAAACGAATAATGTTATTGATTGCAAGATGGCTGAAATAAGGCACTGGACAGGGATCAGAACTCATTCATAACGACTCTTTTTCCAGTCATCAGCTTTTAAAAAGAGCCTTTACTTTTTCAAAAAAGAAAATAAGCATAATAATACCAAGCCAAACAAGAGAAAATACCGCAAGAGTGAGTGGCTGTTGTCCTGCAGACTCTAGTTGCAGTATAAGCAGATTAAAGATTGTGTGCAATGCCGTAGCTGCGAATAACCCCCCAAGAATATATTCAAACTTGACTATAGAGGACTTATAAAATGAGAACGCAATAAACGCTCCCACTGTCGCCGAAGCAAGGACATGTAGCAGACTGGCTCCTACAAAGCGTAAACTACCCGACAGAACGGTCACCGTAGCAGGAAACTCCGAAATAGCGCCAAATATAAAGAGAGCGTTTTCCGCGGCCGCAAAACCAAGAGCGGCCGTGATAAGGTATATCATGGCGTCCACGGGCTCATCAAAAGCCTTGTTGTGGCGCATGGCCGCGTAGCTGGCCGCCCAGTATTTCACAAGCTCTTCAGAGGCCGCCCAGAGAGTCACACGAATAACGCCGGGCGGAAAAACATGTGCCAAAAGAAGCTCAAGATGTAAAGCAACAGCCACCGAGCCCATTCCAGCCACAAAAGCGAGGGCGATTACCCCTTTTGGCTCGGGATGAATCTTGTCCTCCTGTAACCAGAATATCAGCCAAAAAAGAGCAGGCAAGAGGCCTCCAATAAAAGAGTATATGATTGCAGATGAAAGAGTTAGCTCTGGGGCCACGGTTCAACCATGAGAAGCGACTTACCTTCACGCAGAATCTGCCAGATCTCTTCAGTAACGAATGGCATAAAGGGGTGCAAGAGCTTCACTGATGTTTCCAGTATAACACGCAGGGTGTACTGTGCCGACTGGCGGTTGTCCACACGGTCTTCCGCGGAGCCGCCTGGCGAAGCGGAATCTCCTTCCCGCAATCTTGGTTTCATCTCTTCAATAATCTTATCAGCAAACTCATGCCAGATGTAATGGTAAATCTCCTCGGCGGCGAGATAAAAGCGATTGTTATCCATGTGGGCCGTGATACTCTCGACAGCGGCCCGAAGATTTTTGAGAATAGCCTCGTCGCCCGGGGTGATACTCCTAGGTTTTGCAGTCTCTTCCGCGCTGTTGTCGAGTACGAATCTGGCAATATTCCAGAGCTTGTTGGCAAAATGTTTTTGACCCTTAACCTTGTCTTCGCTTAGGGCCAAGTCTGTCCCAGGAGTATTGCCAATGACGAGCGCCATTCGCAGGGCATCAGTGCCAAACTTGTCCGTCAGCTGGCTGGGGCTTATGACATTCCCCTTCGACTTGCTCATTTTTCGGCCCTGAGCATCATTCACTAGACCGTGCATATAGACCGTGTGAAAGGGCACTCTTTTACTCAAATAGAGGCCGAAAATGACCATGCGGGGCACCCACTTGAAAACAAGGTCGTGGCCGGTTTCCATAATGTCTGTGGGGTAGTAGGTACCGAAGTCTTGGCCATCGGGGTAGTTGGTGACCAACAATGGCCACTGACCGGACGAAAACCAGGTGTCAAAGGTGTCGGCATCCCTGCGCATTGCCTTGTCACACTTTGAGCATTTTGGTGTGGCGGCAATATCAAGCTCGACATGACTTGTGCCGCAATCATCACAAAGCCAGGCGGGAATGGGGATGCCCCAGACGATTTGCCTCGAAATATTCCAATCAATACTGTTTTCCATCCAATAGCGGAACACCTTTTCTTGGTGGTCGGGGATAAAGGTGAGCTCTTTTTTGTCGAGAGCCGCTATGGCCAGCTCGGCTAGCGGTTTCATTTTCACAAACCATTGCTCCTTTACCTGTGGCTCTATGACCGTATTGCACTTGTAGCACTTTTTCACAACATTCGTGTAGTTCTCATCCACGCGCGTGACGAGCGCCTTGGACCGCAGTTTGTCCACTATCTTTTCTCGAGCATCACCAATCTTCATACCGGCAAGTTCGCCCGCTATCGGCAGTAGACGCCCCCGCCAGTCGATTATCTGTTCGCCGTCCAGATTGTGCCGCTCGGCAATTTCAAAGTCTACCTGCGAATGGTATGGGGTGATGGTCATGACGCCGGTTCCCATCTCCATGTCGTTAGCCTCATCCTTGATGACGGTCGCCTCGACCGGCCCGTTAATCCACTCCAGCAGTATCTTTTGCCCATGTTGGTAATCTTTGTAACGCACATCATCGGGATGCATGGTGACGTACTTGTCGCCGAACTTTGTCTCGGGACGAGTGGTGCCAATCTCGAACGGGCCATATTTGAAATAGTAAAAAGGCGTTCTCTGCTCCTCGCTAACGGTCTCCACGTCGGAGAGTGATGTCTGGTGCTTGGGGCACCAGTTTATGATTCGCAAGCCCCGATAGATAAGGCCGTCGTCGTACATTTTTTTGAAAGTCCGCTGGACTTCAGCCACGACGTCAGCGTCCAGGGTAAACTTTTCCCTCGACCAGTCGCAGGAGGCCCCCATCTCGCGCACCTGACGCTCCATGTTGCTTTTGTTGGCAAGAGTGAAGTCGAGAATTTCTCGATAGAGGTCCTCCGGCTCCATGTTAAAGCGGGAGCGACCCTCTTTTTCGAGCTGTTTTTCGTAGACCACCTGGGTTTCAAAGCCGGCGTGGTCGGCCCCGGGTATCCAGAGGGCCCGGTAGCCTTTCATTCGGTAATATCTTGTGAATATGTCCTCGAGGGTAATAAAGAGTGAATGACCGGCATGAAGGTCGCCGTTCGCGTTTGGCGGGGGCATGACGATAACAAAAGGCTTGCCAAGCTGATGCCGTTCCGGCAGATTGTCCGGATTAAAAAAACCGCTCTTCTCCCACATCTTGTATATGCGCCCTTCGGTCTCCTTGGGGTCGTATGGTTTTGTAAGTTTCTCATTCATAGAGCCATATATTAGCAAGCTTGACGAGAGGGGACAAGTAAATAAATAAGCACCATGGCGACCAGAGTATTTTTTGTTAGAGAACTTCGCCCCTTTCCTATTTTGGTACAGCTGTACCAAAATAGGAAAGTAAAAGAGGACATTTGTTTACTGAACGTCACCAACACCCCCGAGCCGGAGTTTGCCGACTGCCTCGAGGGAGGCGAGCGGGTCGGCGGGGGAGTCAACAAGAGAGCGAATATATCCTGCGGCGGCAATCATGGCGGCGTTGTCGGTGGTGAGAGCGCGGTCGGGCAAAATACACACCGCCTCCGGGAACTCGTCTGCAAAAACCCGTGTGACTTCTCGGCGCAATCGGGTGTTGGCCGCCACGCCTCCACCGAGTATAAACGTCTTTGCGCCGGTTTCTAGCATGGCCATGCAAGTTTTAGCCAAGAGTACCTCCACCGCCGCTCGCTCAAACTCGAGCGCCATGGTCGCTCGAAACTCATCCGTAACCTGCTCCTCTTTTTCCAGACGATAACGCACGGCCGTCTTCAGTCCGGAAAAGGAAAAGTCCAGGTCACCGGAATTGATCATGGGTCTCGGTAGGGACACGAAAGAGGGGTTCTTTCCGCGTTGTTCCGCATCCAGTCCGCGCTTGTCTGCGGTCATCTCTGCTAATGCCGAGATGGCAGGTCCGCCCGGGTAAGGGAGTCCTAGCAAACGTGCCACCTTGTCAAACGCCTCGCCGACCGCGTCGTCTCGAGTTTCTCCTAACACCTCGTACTTGCCCCACGCGCTCGCCACATCAAGTTCCGTATGCCCACCAGAAACAAGCAGTGAAAGTATGGGAAACTCCACCTTTGGAGTTTTGTGCTCTGTGTTTTGTGTTTTTTCATGAAGTAGGGCAGCGAGGATGTGTCCCTCCATGTGATTCACGGCGTAAAGGGGCTTTTCCCAAGCACACGCGAGAGCACGGGCGAAGTTCACCCCCACCCAAAGAGCTGGCTCCAGTCCCGGGCCTCTTGTAACGGCAATGGCGTCTATTTCTGGAGGGGCGATGGACTGAAGCAAGGTTTTAAGCGGAGGAATTAGGTCAGGTTCGCGAGCTAGCATCGAATCTAGAATTTGGAATCTGGAATCTTGAGTTACTCCAGATTCTAGATTGAATATTCCAGATTCATTGTACAATCCTGCCCCCCGCAGTGCCTTTTCCAAAACCGGCACCAGGTTGCGGGCGTGCTCTCGCTTGGCGATATTAGGCACCACACCGCCGAAGCTCACATGCTCCTTGATTTGCGAAGAAACTACAGACGAGCGTACCTCAAAAAGCGGCGCCTCAAGGCCACCGCTCCCTTCAACCACCGCTACGGCGGTCTCGTCGCAACTCGTCTCAATACCAAGTATTTTCATTGGTGCGCGGTGTAGGGATCGAACCTACGGCCTTTCCGATGTCAACGGAATGCTCTACCACTGAGCTAACCGCGCGCTATATAATTTTCGCAAAATACTCTACTAACATACAGCAATCCTTGTCACATTACCATTGCTGCACTTCTAGGCCCAAAAGAAGATCAAAATCGCAATTCTCACAACGGGCGCCAAAAATAACCCTAGGAAAAATAGAGAACCTTTTCGGTACTCCCTTCGGCAGAGAATTAAGCCGTAGAAAAATTGTGCAAGTAATACAATAAAAAACAACGAGAAAGCAAATTGGGAAGGAGCTTCCACTTCAGCTCCCCACGAATAGGGCAGTAAGGTGGGGAAGGTCATTGCAACCAGGAATAACGGAGCAAATCCGAGCAAAAAGCTCTTGTACATATTTTAGTTAGTCTAATTGATTACTTTTGACCCCACGGGGAATCGAACCCCGATTTACGCCGTGAAAGGGCGCCGTCCTAGCCGTTAGACGATAGGGCCAAAAATGACAAACGCATGGAACCAAAAGAAAATGCGAAATGCCAAGAGTCCAAATGATAGCACGTTTACGCGAGTGTGAAAAGTTGCTAATATGGGCTGTTGTAGTCTATGGTCTCTGCCACCGTGGATAGTGGTATGCCTACGACAAAAAGGAGAGGTGGCTGAGTGGTCGAAGGCGCCGCACTCGAAATGCGGTGTACGGGCAACTGTACCGGGAGTTCGAATCTCCCCCTCTCCGCCAAAATTGAAAATCCGAATTGGAAGTCGAAATGGGGTCGGCGCGAAGCGCCGTCTGTTCTGCATTCCCCCCAAAAAATCCTGATTCTGCAAGGATTCGCCACGCTCCGCGTGAGATAAGCCAAACGTGCTAGAATTGAAAATAAAAATGAAAAAAGCGGCATTCATTTTAAATTTCTTTAAAAGCTGGCGAGAAGTAGGCTCTATCACACCTAGCTCAAGTTTTTTGACAAAAAGGATACTAGCCGAGATAGACTTTAAAAAGAGTAGCACTATCGTGGAACTTGGCCCTGGCTCTGGGCCATTCACCAAGGAAATTATCAAGCGGATGAGTCCCAATAGTAAGCTTATTATGTTTGAGACAAACACGGATTTTTATAAAGAGCTTATAAAAGTGCGTGATCCAAGAGTAGTTATACATAATGAATCAGCTTTGCAAATGCAGAATTATTTATCGGGAGAGAGGGTGGACTACATTGTATCCGGAATTCCCCTTAGTAACCTTGAGGTGTCCCATCAAAAAGGTTTACTGCGTAGTATATACTCCGCACTTTTACCCAAGGGAAGATACCTCCAGTTCCAGTACTCATTGGGAGCATATAAAATGATAGAAGGCATCTTTAATGATGTTTCTCTTCGCTTTGTTCCGCTAAACATCCCACCCGCATTCGTTTACTCGTGTTCAAAAGGGCCTATCGCAATTAAGATAAACTAGCACAAAAACAGCCGCCCAGTGAGCGGCTGTTTTTGTGCAGTGCTATTTTTTACCTCGTCTAAGAAAAGCGGGGACCGAACTCCATTCATCAGCATCCTCCTCGTCATGCTCCTCGGGAACTGTTTCCGCGCGGACAACGGGCGTATGTTGCTGGGGGCTCGCCGGAGTCGGCTCCGGTTTTCGCACTCGTAGGCTAGTAGAAAAAGATTGACGAATAGTTGCCGGTTCCTCTGCTTCTACCGTCTCTTTCTGTGTAACCGGTTTTGGAGGAATGTTTAAAAGAGGCCTAGTGTGGTTACTCGGAAAACCCGAAGCGATAACGGTAACCTTAATCTCGTTCTTTTTAAGTTTGTCGTTATTAATGGCACCGAAGATAACTTTAGCCTCCTTGTCGATGGCCTCCGTAATAACCTTAGCGGCCTCTTGAATCTCAAACATGGTGAGGTCTGGGCCACCGGCAATAGCAAAGAGGACCCCTTTCGCGCCCTCAATAGAAATATCAAGAAGAGGGGAGTTTATGGCCGCCCTGGCCGCCTCCTCCGCGCGTTTCTCACCAATGGCCGAGCCGATTCCCATCAGAGCCGAGCCTGTGTTTTGCAGAACGGCACGGATATCGGCAAAGTCTAGATTGATGATGCCCGGGGTGGTGATGAGGTCTGAAATACCCTCCACGGCCTGACGCAACACTTCATCACACATTGCAAAAGCAGATGTGCAGGCTGTGTTTTTGTCTATAACATTTAAAAGTCGATCGTTCGGGATAACAATCAGAGCGTCTACTTCACGACTCAACTCTTCGATACCCTCAAGAGCCAAACGCATGCGCTGGGCTCCCTCAAAGAAAAATGGCTTAGTGACCACGCCCACCGTGAGCGCTCCTTGGTCTTTGGCGGTCTTGGCTATTACCGGTGAGGCTCCCGTGCCTGTCCCACCTCCCATGCCGCAGGCGATAAAGACCATGTCCGACCCTTTGATGATGCCCTGGATCTCCTCGATGGTTTCTTCGGCCGCCTTGTGTCCAAGGGTAGCATCCATGCCAGTGCCTAACCCGCGAGTAAGATTCTTGCCAATGTGAATCTTTTTTGGAGCGAGAGAATGATGTAGGTCTTGAGCATCGGTATTCATGGTAATAAACTCGACCCCTTTCACCTTGGAGTTTATCATGTGGTTGACGGCGTTGTTGCCGGAGCCGCCAACTCCAACAACCTTAATGCGCGCGAAGGCTTCTATTTCTGGGTTAATTTTGGGCATGAATGCTGGTTTATTATGAGAGATAAGGAGTCATCTGCGTAAGTTAAAAACAAGAAAACCTATGAATTTCACTATCATAGCAGATAAGGTACCGGCCCACAAACATAGTATTTCTCTACTTTTATGTTCTAGTAAAGATGTCTATTGGAAAACCTAAACCAATGCCAAGCCTGTCCCTCAGCAAGGCAGACTGTCCTAGGGCAAAAACTTTTCTATGCCCGCGAAAATATTTTTCCATAGAGTAACCAGACTATTCTGACGACCTGATTCAGGGGATTCGTTTGAGAGCCCAAATATACAAAGACCGAAAGCAACGCCCCAAATCGGATCCTTCGGGGCCTGCTCCGATGGCTTCTTCTCTTCGTCGTCGGCACGACTTGCGCCTGGAGTAGCCAAGACAGCCATTTTTACCGGCAAACGCAGACTAGCCTTTGCCAAGCCCTCTATCATATCTAAACGTGAACCTCCACCCATAAGGACTATGCCGGCAGGCAAAAGAGCGCTTCTTCCAATCTTCTTTAGCATAGACTCGACAAGCTCAAAGATATCTGAAAGACGGGCACTGATAATTTCATCAAGTTTTTTACGAGCAGTCACGCTATGTTCACGATGTTGTTTCAGCTCCTCCGCCTCCTCTAGTGCCAGCTTCATTACAAGTGCTATGTCGTTTGTAATGTCCCCGGAGCCAAGAGAGAGGCAATGAAGAGCTACGGGCTGATTTTCTTCGTATACCACAGAAGTGACAGTCTCGGCTCCGATATTTACAAGAATAGACCCGACCGTGCGTTCTAGCTTTGTAAGAGCAACAAGGCTTGCGGCAATAGGGGAGGCCGCAACGTCTTCAACGCGGACGCCGGCGGCCTCGACCGCTTGGACCATCCGCTCTAGGTGTTGCTCAAGGCAGGTTACGAAAAGAGTGTGTACCTCAAGAGATGAACCTCGCATTCCGAGTGGTTTACCAAGAATCTTTTTCCCATCTATTTTGAAATAAAGAGGGACAGTATGCACGATGTGGTGGTTGGCGTTCTTCTTTAGCGTAGACTCCGACAGAGCGATTACGCGTTCTATGTCAAGAGCCGTCACCTCTCCATCGGCTTTCGCAATAGCAATTGAGGCGTCATTTGTTGAAGAACCAAGAGTAACACCACCGATAGCGAGATAAACTTTCTTAATGGAAACCTCCGCCTTTCTGGATGCTTGGGTTAAAGCAGAACCTATGGCTGTAACCACATCCTCGAAAGAGTCTATCTGACCACGCCTAATGCCTAAAGACGGCACGCTCGCGGTTGCTAGTACGTTTGTGTCTCCCGCATGAGTAGCCGAAACCACCACCACGCGCACGGTAGCAGAGCCGATATCTATGCCTGTGACAATTTGCTTTCTCATTTTTGAAATAAAAAAAAGTATAACGTGATGACTCGGTCACGTTAGCCAAAATCCAAGAACAAAGAAAAAGCCCCACACAGGGCCATGATAACACCACATGAGCAAAAAAGCGTGTGGAGAACTAGGGTGTTTAGAGAGGTCCGGCAGTTATGTGCCACTTGCTCTAAACTTTCAACCCATAAGCCAATCAAGAAAATCGACGGAGACAAACTTTTTTAGAGCAGTTAGTTCCCGCTTTTCCATAATTGTGCCATGCGCGTAACCCTTTAGGTGTAGCATGCCGTGGGCGAGGAGATAAAGAAGGTAGTCCGCTAATCTTGCTTTTGCCAAAACGGCTTCCTTTCTTGCAAGGGGCAAATTCAATAAAAGCTCCCCCTCGTGAGCGGACAGAGCGAAGCTCAAAATATTTGTCGGTCTATCAACTCCTCGATAAAGAGAGTTAAACTTTCGAGATACTGCATTGCCCACCAGAACCACGCTTAGATCATACTGTTTTCCAAGAATTGAACGAGACAAGCTCTTAGAATCCCTTTCAGGAATCTCTGCTTTGATTTTGTATACAAAAGAAATTAGACCGGGGGCAACGGTCGACGACTGACGCTTATTCAAGCCAGACTTATCTACGACCCCTGCCGCGCTTAGATTTTTCTTCATTCTTGCCGAGCCTCTTAAGACGCTCAAACTCTTTGCGCTTTGCCATTCGAGTGATGGCTGATTTTTTTTCTGCATACTCTGATTGTGCGCGCTTCGCGTATCGGAGAGAGCGTGCTCTACGCAAAATACCCGCATCCTGCACGCGCTTCTTAAAGCGACGGATTACGCTCACGTTAGTCTCGTTTTGGTTTTTTGCAATTTGGATAACCGGATTTGCCATATTATTACTAGTCTAGCACGAATAAAGTTCTTTTGTCCATTATATGCGGAGCTTCTTTAGATAGTCAGCAAGCTTGGACACCTTTACTACATCCTGCGATCGATTGTCCATGTTTCTTACGATGACAGTGTTGTCGATCACCTCTCTCTGGCCGAGAATAATAGCGTAGGGAATTTGCAGCTTCTCAGCTGTGCCGAGCTGGCTTCCCAGACTGTCCTTTGAGAGGGAGTGCACGACCGACACTCGACCCTTGCGCAAGACCTCTATTACGTTCATGCTTTTAAGCTTAGCCTCAAATCCTAGTTGGATAAAATACACTTTTGGTTTTTTTATTACTCGCGGCATCAGCTCGACGCGATCTTCCGCCATTAAAACTCTGTCGATGCCGATTGAAGAGCCGACACCGGGAACGTCGCGCTTGCTACCAAGCGTCCTTGCAAGATAGTCATATCGGCCTCCACCGGCAATGGTAAGAGGGGTATCGGCTTGAATACCGGGATTAGCAACTTCGCCTAAAGCCACTTCTGGTGGTCGCGTCTCCTGCTGAATCTCAAAAACAGTACGAGTATAGTAATCAAGGCCACGTACGAGCGTGCTATCTATAACGTACTCAATTCCGAGGCTTTCCAGATACTCCAACACCTCCTTAAAATGTTTTTTACAAGGGTCACACAGGCTACTTACAGACTGAGGAGCTTCAAACTTTAACGGGGCACACTGTGGCTCCTTGCAATCTAGAATCCGCAAGGGGTTTGATTTCAAGCGAGCCTTACAATCTTTACAAAGCTGGGCTTGGTGTTTTCGGTAGTAAGCAATAAGCTCGCGCCTGTATCCGGGCCGGCAATCTTTATCGCCAATGCTATTTACCAATAGACGCAGATTCTGTAAACCTGACTCACGCAAGGAGAGCATGGTGAGCTCAATGACCATCGCGTCCGCGATGCTCTTTTCGGTTCCCAAAATCTCAAGGCCAAACTGATAAAACTCCCGCCATCGACCACGCTGGGGGCGATCATAGCGATAGCAGGGCCCTGAATAGTAGAGCATTACCGGCTGAGTCTGGTTTTGCATGCCTTGCTCTAAGTAGCTTCTCATAACCGAAGCGGTAAACTCCGGCCGGACGGCAAGCACATCCCCACCCTTGGTTTTAACCGTATACATCTCTTTCTCCACAATGTCACTAGAAATACCAACCGAAGAGGAGTAAACCTGTGCGTCCTCAAGTAACGGTGTCACTATTGGCTTGAAGCCATAATAAAGACATATCTCGGTGGCCTTTTCAATGAATCCGGTAAGTTCGTGTACCTCGTGGCCAATTCTGTCACGCATGCCCTTGGGCACCTGAAATGGGGCGTTTGTCTTTGTGCCTCCGATCTTTGTTTTTGTTTTTTTTGTGGACACCATATCGGATTGTTTATTTCAATGTTTAAAAAAGCAAATCCGCCAATAGCAAGCAAGCCTATAGGTTTTAATCAAATGAGACTGATTGAAAAAAGTTCTCCTCAGAGTATCTAAAAAGTCTAAATCGTTAGAGACTCATAGGTGGCATTCTCTCCCGGATGTAAATCAAATTGCGCAAAAGGATAGAGGCGCAAAAAAGCCGACCCCACAATATGGCCCCGAGTGATGGGACCCCACGCGCGCGAGTCTGAGCTCGCGGCCCGATTGTCTCCCATCACGAAATACTCACTCTCCCCAAGACGCACAGTTACGTACGACTGTCCCATAAAGGTCAGATACGGCTCCACAAGCTCCTCTGTAATGTCACTATCCTTGCTGGTAATAAAAACACGACTGCCCTTCACCTCGACTGTTTCTAACGGCAATCCTACGATGCGCTTTATAAAATACTTGGAAGGATCTAACGGGTAACGAAAAACAACCACATCGCCGCGTTTGGGTGGCACAAAGCGATAAGACAATTGATCTACTACCAGATAGTCTCCACTAGAGAAAGTTGGATCCATCGAGCTTCCGTTTACTATGAATGGTTGAGCAACAAAGTAACGAATGGGTGCCACTATTGCAAAAGCAAGTAAGGTGAACTTGACGATATCGAAAAAGAATAGTCCTGTGCTAGCACCGGGAGCCCTCTCTTGTACTACCTCTGGGTCTAAAATTGGGTCTAAATCGTCCATATATACTCATTTTACACCATAAATCTAGTTTGCGCAAATTAGGTAAATCACAAGGATGTCGGCCACGTGCCAGCATCAGATAATAGTAGTGCGTCAAGGTAAGCTCTGTGGTTCTGTTTGTAATATTGGAGAAAAAGAATGATATACTGTATCTCAATGAAATACACAATTATCGGCTTAGGTAATCCCGGAGAAGAGTACGTAAACACTCGGCATAATGTCGGTCGCATGGTCGTAGAGCGTTATGCAAAGATAAGTGGGGCCTCAGTCTGGAAGTTTGATAAAAACAAAAAAGCAACCGTGTCAAAAACAAAGACGGGCCGTAACGAAGCTACTCTGGTTCTGCCGGAGAGTTTTATGAATAACTCCGGCGGAGTGGTTAAACAGTTTATGACCTCTCCAAAGATGACGGAAAGAGCCGTGGTGGTTTATGACGACATCGACCTCCCGTTGGGCGTAATTAAAATAGCCTTTAATCGTGGCTCCGGTGGTCACCGCGGACTTGAGTCAGTAATAAAATCACTGCGGACCAGAGATTTTGTGAGAATCAGAGTGGGTATCGCCTCTACCACTCCTACCGGCAAAATAAAAAAACCAAAAGGAGAAGAGGCCGTCATCAAGCACATCCTCTCCAAGATTAGAGCAAAAGACGAGATGCTCTTTAAGAAGGTTGTCAGTAGGGCGGCAAAGGCGGTAGAGCAAGTTGTCACACACGGCCACGCCAAGGCGGCCTCTCTTAATGAGTTCTAAGGCCATCCACGACTAGCGATTATAGGACCTACGCAAAACGCTCTTTTCGTCTTTGCGAGCGCTCTGCGCGAAGCAATCCAGGCTTATTTTTAGGCATCAATAATTCTGGATTGCTTCGGTTTACCTCGCCACCGCTTATAGCGGGGCCCCGCCAAAGGCGGTGGCAAAGACAGCAATTTGCGTATGTCCTAGATTAGTTAGTGAGCCGACTTACTTTAGGTCACTCTCTTTTGAGGAGTCCGGCTGGTCTTCTTCGGGTGTGTCGTCCGAGGTAGTAGCTTTTTCAACAGGCTTGCCTGTGCGACTTAATGCCATGCGTTGCTCTTTTGCGTCAAAAAGAGTGATGGTAAAGTCGTATGTTTTACCAAGAGCAAGTTCTGTGCGCAGTTTTTCGGCTGACTCAAACTCGGATACGTGAATCAGTCCAGCGATACCCTCTTCCACAGACACAAGAGCGCCGTGTTTGTTATAGCGAATGACAACACCCTCCACCTTGGTGCCTTTTTTGTACTTCCCTTCAGCTTTCTTCCATGGGTTTGGTTTTAGAGCCTTTATCGAAAGAGAAAGCTTGCCGTCCTTTACGTCTATTACCTGAACCTTCGTCCTGTCTCCGGCGGCATACAGCTTGCGAGGATCTTCGACGAGAGCCCAGTCCATTTCTGAAATGTGAACCAAACCCTCAAGACCATCCTCAACTTTGATAAAGATACCGAAATCCACAGTACCAGTGACTTCACCGTCTAAGACATCTCCAACCGCATATCTGCTCACAAGCTCGATTTTTTCCTTCTGAACGCCACTTTTTTCTGAAAAAATCAGCTTGCCCTCCTTGGGGTCGGCCGCAATGATGGAAACAGCCAGTTTCTGACCAATAAGACTCTTTAACTCAACCAAGATCTTGTCTTTATCGCCATCGGAGACACGCGGGTAGTGCTCGCTCTTTAACTGAGATGCTGGCAGAAAACCGGCAAGACCCATCCATTCCAAGATGAGGCCTCCCTTATTAGCATCTTTAACAGGTATCTCTATTATCTCTTTTGACTTTATAGCCGTTTCTGCGTCCTTCCAAGAGGCCGCCTGGCGAGCCTCTCTAAGTGATAGCTCTATATAGCCATCACCGTCCTCAAACGGCTCCACCACCTTGGCAGAAATAGTGTCGCCGACGTTAATCTTTTTTATCAGGTCGCGAGCATTCAAATACTCTCTGCCATAAATAATACCCGTCCCCCAAGGGTGGATATCTACATAGACAGTAAGTTTTTTCTGACCAATCACCACTCCCTCCACAATATCCCCGGGGACAGGAGGACTGACAGACAACTTGACCACCTCATTCATTGCCTCAGATGTGCCGACGGAATGAGTTTCTGAGTTTTTTTTATCAAATTCAAGCAAACTCTGTGTACTAGCGATACCTCTATTGTCTTCTACCTCCTTCTCCTTTTCATGATTCGATGCTCCGGAGGCCGTAGTGGCCAGGGTTGTTTCATCTTTATCCATATAAATATTCGCTCGTTGCCCATGCGCGATATAGGGCCCAAGAAAAACTCTTGGCTGGGGTTAGGTTAATTAAGCGACACTCATCTGACTAGACTGGTAATGATAGCTTGTTTTGCTCTTTTTGTCGAACTGTATTGTTTTAGGAAAAGTTTGCGCTATAATAAATAACGCATGAAGTTTTTTACACAGGCTACAAAATACGCTACCCCAGTATTTGTCACCGCGTTGACGGCACTGATTATCCTGACACTTTTTTTAAGGGATCGCCCAAAGCCCGATAACCGTGAATACTTTCGCGAAACGGCGACTGTTGTGGTCGCCGAGACCACCATTACCGCCAAAATAGCAGAAACCGCCGAGGAACAAGAGCTTGGGCTAGGTGGTGTACGCGAGCTTGCCGACGACGAAGGAATGTTGTTTGTATTTTGGGACGAACTTCCACAAGCATTCTGGAATAAGGGTATGCTCATGTCGTTTGACTTGCTTTGGGTTCGCCATGGGATAGTGACAGGCGTAGAGTCTAACATCCAGAAAGAGAAGGAGGGGGTTCGCACTGTTTACTCCCCCGAGCCGATCACTCACGTCCTGGAGCTTGGGGCAGGTTGGGCTCGGCGACACGGCGTGAAGGAGGGAGATAAAATTGTAATTACTAGATTGTAAACACGGGTCTCTGTTCTGGAGCATTATTTTTGTCGCACTGGAGTTTTGGGCCGACTTTTGCTAAAATAAGACAAATCTATGGTCATCACCTACTACGGTCTTGCCGCGTGCAAGGTCCAATACAGTTCCACTGTTTTGGCCTTTAGCCCTGTCAGCAAAAAATCTTCATACCGTGCCTCCACTTTTGGGGCAGACCTGGCCCTGATTGCCGTTAATCATCCGGACTACAACGGTAGAGACCAGGTGGCGTTTGGATCTAAGGAACCTTTTGTAATCGATGGGCCGGGTGAGTATGAAGTGAACGGCATCTATGTTCGTGGTTTTGGAGTATTACAAAAAAAGCCGAAAGAAGAGGGTGGCACCATGCGAGTGAACACTATCTATTCAGTGCTGTTTGAAGGAGTAAACCTTTGCCACCTCGGCTGTCTCGATAGCAAAGAGCTCGCTCCGGAAGTGACAGAGTCTCTGGGTGAGATTGACGTGCTATTTTTGCCTATTTTTAAAAACACACTCGATGACTCGGTGGCATCTAAACTGGCAAACACTCTCAACCCAAAGATTGTCGTACCACTCTACGACGATCACGACACAGGAGAGAAATCATTATCCCAATTTCTCAAAGAGAGCGGTAGGGGAGGGCTGAAGCCGGAAGACCGACTGACGCTTCGTAAAAAAGACCTTGAAGGCAAGGTGAGAGAGGTCGTTCTTCTGGAACCCAATGGTAAAACTGCCTAAAATAAACAGGCATTCCTTTTTACTTATAGTCTCTTTGTCGCAAGGGTGTAATGTTTTTTTGGGTTGCACACGGCATGGCTAGCCATATGCTATTTGTAAAAATGACTCAAAACGCTTTGTTAAACTTCATGGAGCGCCAGCAGAAAAGGCCGCAACGATCAAGGCAACGTATCTTGTATGGCCTCATGGCCCTTGCCATGTTTTTGTTTGTTAGTTTTTGGTTTAGTATGTTGCTTGTCGACCTTGAGCCAGGAACTAAGGAACTGGCCGTAAAGCCAAACGTAAGTCGCACCACAGAAGCCAAGTTGTTCTTTTTAGAGACGAGAGAGATATTCAGACGAGCCCCCAATGCTACGAGCATTTAGCTCCTGCTCTTCATGCCAAATCAGTGCTGACAACGCAAAGTTTTTGTAAACATCATATATTATGACAAAAAATGACAAGGCGGAAAGCCCCACACCAGCATCTCCGGAAAAAATAGTGCCGACAGGGATTGTCTCTGAAATGAGGACTTCCTACTTAGACTATGCCATGTCGGTCATAGTGTCTCGTGCCTTGCCAGACATTCGTGACGGCTTGAAACCGGTGCACCGACGTATTCTCTTTTCTATGCATGGACTCGGTCTTTCTCACACCGCTAAGTTTCGCAAATCGGCTCTTATTATTGGAGACGTCCTCGGTAAGTACCACCCACACGGTGACCAAGCGGTTTATGATGCCATGTCAAAGCTGGCCCAGGATTTCAGTACTCGCTATCCTTTGGTGACGGGACAAGGAAACTTTGGAAGCATGGATGGTGACCCGCCAGCCGCCTATCGTTACACCGAAGCGAAAATGGCTCGCATTACCGACGAGCTAATCCGCGACCTTGAAAAAGAGACAGTGGATTTTGTGCCGAACTATGACGGAAGGCTAAAGGAGCCCAGCGTTTTTCCAACTATGCTCCCAAACCTTCTTTTAAATGGGACCCTTGGTATTGCTGTCGGCATGGCCACCAAAATCCCGCCTCACAATCTACGCGAAGTGATGGGCGCCCTAATCCACTTACTAGATAATCCACAGGCGAGTACTGACGATCTTTTGGAGTTTGTGCAAGGCCCGGACTTTCCTACGGGAGGCATTATTTTCAATCGCGCTGACATCGCTCATGCCTACGCTACTGGTCGGGGCGGGGTGGTCGTACGCGGCGAAGCCGAGATAGTGGAGACCAAAGCCGGGGCGTATCAGATTGTCATTTCCTCCATTCCTTACCAAATTAACAAAGCAGACTTCATAATGCGCATGGCGGACCTGGTGCACGAGAAAAAACTGGAAGGCATACGTGACATCCGTGATGAATCAAATAAGGAGGGGGTGCGGGTGGTAGTAGAGCTAAAACAGGCCACTAATCCAAACATAGTATTAAACGCTCTTTACAAGCATACCGACCTTGAGCAAGCCTTCAACTATAATATGCTCGCCCTTATCAATGGTGAGCCGAAGACGCTCTCGCTTAAGCTTATGCTTGAAGAGTTTGTGGCCCACCGCAAGGAGGTCATTCGCCGACGAACAGTGTACGACCTGCGTAAGGCCGAGGAGCGCGAGCATATTCTTCTCGGTCTTAAAAAGGCTCTTGATTTCATCGACGAGGTGATAAAGATTATTAGAAAGTCTAAAGATGGCCCTGAAGCGCATGCGGCCCTTATTGCCCGTTTTAAATTTTCTATCTTGCAGGCAACAGCTATTTTGGAGATGAAGCTTCAACGCCTGGCTGGTCTGGAGCGCAAAAAGATAGAAGATGAGCTCGGCGACACGCAAAAATTGATTGAGGAGCTAAAATCCATTTTGGGAAGTGCAAAGAAAATCGCAGCCATTATTAAGGCGGAGTCGGTGGCTCTTTCCGATAAGTACGGTGACGAGCGACGCACAAAGGTGATTAAGCACGGCACGAAGGAAATAAAGACAGAAGACCTCATTCCAAACGAAGAGCAGGTTCTCGTACTTACCTCCGGCGGCTATGTGAAGCGCACCGACCCAAAGGAGTACCGCAGTCAAAAGCGCGGGGGTGTGGGCGTCATCGACCTAAACATCAAAGAGGAGGACTTCATTACCCGTTTTCTTACGGCCGAAACTCATGCGAGCCTGCTTTTCTTTAGCGACAAAGGAAAGGCGTACCAGATAAAAATGTACGACCTGCCCGAGGGTAAGCGAGCCACCAAGGGTAAGTCCCTTATGAACTACCTTTCTATAGAGTCGGGGGAAAGAGTAACCTCCCTCCTCGCCATGCCGGGCGACTCTAAAAGGGAGAAGTCGCTTTCGCTCATGCTGGTTACCAAGGCGGGAGTTACAAAAAAAGTGGCGGCTGAATCTTTTCGAGAAGTGCGCCGGAGCGGCCTCCTCGCCATTAAGCTTTCAAATGATGATGAGCTGATTGCCGCCCGTTTCGTCGAAAAAGGAGATGAGCTCATTGTGGCCACCGCAAAAGGACAGTCTATTCGCTTTAAGGAGTCAGACATAAGGGAGATGGGCAGGGTAGCGGCCGGAGTGCGGGGCATGAAGCTCGGTAAAGGAGACTACATTGTGGGGGCTGATGTTGTAAGCAAGGGAGACGACCAATCAACTTTTCTCGTGATGACAGAAAACGGCTACGGAAAGATGACGGCTCTTGAGAACTACAAAACGCAAAAGCGCGGTGGAAGTGGTATAAAGACGGTCAAAGTTACGCCAAAGACGGGCAACCTGATTGTCGCCCAAGTGGTGGGCGACGAGGAGGAGATCGTGGCCATCTCCAAAAACGGTCAGGTGATTCGCACGAAGCTCTCCGAGATTCCTTCGCTCGGCCGACAAACGCAAGGGGTGCGTATTATGAAACTCCGCGGGGGAGACACCATCGCATCATTGACTTGCTTGTAGAGTCGCGGTACGACTTACGATTTGGAATTCAGGATACATGAATGGTTATTCTTAAATCATATGCCGCAACTCCGGTATTATTCTATCCTCTATCCACAACCACCACTACTGTATGTGGCCGGAAGTGCGCTACAATATACAAATGCCGGATTTCATGGACCCCAGCCAGATTATAGCCCGCCTGGAATTGCGCGAGGGAATGCACGTGGCAGACTTTGGCTGTGGTTCTGGTCATTTTACATTCGCGGCGGCTAGGCGCGTGGGTCATAGTGGCAAGGTGTTTGCCATAGACGTTCAAAAAGAGCTTCTCGAGCAACTTGCTACAAAAGCATCGAACGAACGAGTGGGAGCTATCAAGGTTATCTGGGGCGATTTTGATGAGCCAAGAGGTAGCACTCTCGAAGACAGCTCTCTAGATGCGGTCATCGTTTCTAATGTACTGTTTCAAGCTGAGCATCGCGAACAGCTTGCTAGTGAGGTGGTGCGAGTACTAAAGCCACTGGGGCGCGTGTTGGTGGTCGACTGGTCTGACTCATTTGGAAACATGGGGCCCGCTCGAGAGCAAGTTGTGACCGAAGAGGAGGCCCGCTCACTCTTTCTCTCTGCCACCCTTGAGGCAGAAGACAGTTTTCCTGTCGGCAGCCATCACTACGGGTTGATACTTAAAAAGCCACAGTTATGAACCAAGAAAAACAACAAATGAAAAGCCCGTGGCTCGCTATTACTACTGCCTACTGCCTACTGCCTACTGCTTTTTTGCACCCATGAACTCCTTCCAAACAATCGTCCTCGTCATCTTTGCCATTCTGGCCACAGTCGGCACCATTGTTTTTTCCGGCTTTTTTTCGTCTCGTGAAGAGGGAGTAGAGTCGGCACAGCTAATTCTTTGGGGAACATTGCCGTCAAGACAGCTTGATATTTTCCTTGCGGAGTTTAATAAAGAAAAGCTGGTGCCCCCCATAAGGTATGTGGAGTTTACCGCAGACAACTTCGACCAGGCCTTGGTCGAGGCTCTGGCAGAGAGTCGAGGTCCGGACCTCATTCTATTGCCCCACGACCTACTCCTTCGCCATC
>Ga0210057_1000142_pt1 | contig 135843 bp, 156 predicted proteins | sample CryGeyCG2114_010_2_FD_183968 | JGI IMG/M metagenome (GOLD analysis project Ga0210057, IMG submission 183968) | Groundwater microbial communities from aquifer - Crystal Geyser CG10_big_fil_rev_8/21/14_0.10 (SPAdes) (version 2) | ecosystem: Environmental > Aquatic > Deep subsurface > Groundwater...
GTGCTCAATTTTTTCTTTAAGAACTCAGAGAATAAAAATATACCTTGCTCGGGGGTCTTATAGGCAATTCACTGCGGGTTTCGCTCCGCTCAACCGCGCGAGGGTTCTTGCCGCCCCTCGCACTAAAAATCCCATCACTTTCCTTCGACGATCCTTTTCATCTCATCCACAAACCGCCTTGTCTTCTCATAGTACATCGCATACTCATCTCCCTTTATCTCCTTCACTTCCCTATGCATGATCTTCTTCGAGATGTTGTAGAGTTCCCTCATCGTCATCACATATTTGAATTTCAGCCTTCTTGTCTTCACGAGCTTGTCATTGAGAAGGTCTGCGACATGCTCAGGGGTCGGAGGGACTTCCCCTATCCTCATCAATGCCGCATGCGCAGCGTCTATCGCAGCCCAGTAGAGGTCAAGCATCCCCTGGGTTATATGCCATCTTGAATTCTGCAAAGTTGCAGGGGCCCTTATGAAATAGCTCCATACTGCCTCTGGTGTCGGCCTTATCCTGCCCTGCTTCAGCAATGCCTGCATGGGGTCGAAAAATCCTGTGTCTATGATAGAAAAACCATCTCTCAGGATATTGATCGCAACAGGATCGCCTGATTTGAGGTATTCCCAGAAAGATGTCAGCTTCAATGTAGTCACATGCAGCCTTGTGCTTATGTCATTTATGAGCTTCTGGACTATTATCCTGTATGTCTCCACTACCTCTCCCCTGAGGACTATTGAAAGGTCATCGACTATTATGAGGATATCGATGTCTCCCTCGGGATTGTCCTTCCTTGTCGAAGAGCCGAAAAGGACTATTGCTTTCACGAAAGGGCCGAACTCCTTGTATGCTTTCTCAGAGAACTTATAGGCAATATCAAATTCGTCCCTTGAGAATCGGTCTCTGTTCGGCTTCACAGCCGGCTCGAACTTGAACTGCACTTTGCACCCCTTTTTTGAATGATCCTTCAATGATATTCTACTGTTATAGTTATACGTAGTAAAACCGTCTTATTTAAGGGTTTTGGCTTGTAATATATATTAATCTTTATTACTATCTTGGAGTGGAGTAATATAGAAACACCAATATGCTGAAATACGCTGAAAGGGAATATTTATTAAATAATCAGGAAATAAGGGCCTTATGGAACGCAAAGATCTTGAATCAAACATAAGGAAGTACAAGTATATCCGGCTTTTCGGCTATTTCCTTTTCATGATGCCCATAATAACTGTCTTCTGGCAGGAAAACGGGCTTGATCTGAGGCAGATATTCATCCTCCAGGCGATATATGCTGCAGTCATACTCGTGACTCAGATTCCGACAGGGCATTTTGCGGATGTATACGGAAGAAAACTTTCGATCGTGATGGGAGGCGCAGCTATCCTCCTTGCAACAGTAGGATACTCGATCTCTTACGGCTTTATCGGATTCATGATAGCAGAGATATTATGGGGCGCAGGCATGAGCTTCATCTCAGGAGCAGACACAGCATTGGTCTATGATACATTGGCCGAACTTAAGAGGAAGGATGATTATAAGAAGATAGAGGGCCAGGCGCAGTTTTTTTCCAATATCACTGGTGGGGTAGCGGCGATCCTGGGCGGGTTCATCGCCACGATGGGCCTGAGGGCGGCAGTGTATGCGACAATAATCCCATACACCGCCGTGTTTTTTATTGCGCTGTCCCTCAAAGAGCCGAAAAGGCATGCCAAGATACACGAGAAGGGACATATATTCCATATCTATAAGATAATGAGGTTCGCATTGCACAGGAACAAGACGATCAAATGGATCATATTATACTCCTCAATCATCTTATCGATGCTTATGATTGCTTTCTGGTTCTATCAGCCATATATGCAGATGATCAAGGTGCCATTGGCTTATTTCGGCATAATCTATGCGTTCGGGAATCTTATCTCTGCCATATCATCAAGATATGCTTACCTATTTGAAAGGAAGATAGGCATTAAATGGGCATTGATATCCCTCCCGCTGATATGCGTCGCAGCATTCTTCCTCATGGGCAAGGCTATATTCGCTTTCTCATTCATGTTCATATTCATTTTCCCGTTCGTAGGCGGGGTAAGGCTGCCTATAGTCAATGATGCCATAAACAGGATCGTCTGGCCGGAAAAAAGGGCCACTGTGCTTTCGATAAGCGGAATGGTAGAAAGATTATTTTTTGTGATCTTGTCCCCATTCATCGGCTGGTTCGCTGATGTTTATACAATGCCCCAAGCATTGATGCTGTCAGGCGTAATAGTCCTGGTAGGCGGAACAATAACATTAATAATGCTGTGGAGGCATAAGGTGCTGTGATGACGCCCGAAAAACTCGAGGAGAAGACAGAAGAGAAGAAGCATGTAAAGCCCATAGTAGATGAAGCCCTGCACAAGGGATTCGGGATCACGATCGATGAGATGACAAGGGATATCTCAGAGAAGCTTGAGAGATCGCCCCTGCTGAGATTCGATATCGACACAAGGGTGCCATTCAAGAAGGCGAAGAAGGAGTTCATAAAAAGATACCTCCAGAAACTCCTCGAGACGAATTACGGCAATGTCTCTGAGGCCGCAAAGGTCGCTGATGTCGACAGGCGCTCTGTGCACAGGGTCGTGAAGTCGGGCAAGATAGCCGTAGGGAAGATAAGGAAGGACATGCCCAGGGCCTACGATGTCAAGCATATCGCCATCAGCTCGATAATAGAGGATGTGCTCGGCAATTACAAGACAGTTATACACCCAACAAAGCTGAATGAGATGTACAGGAACATATCTGATGTCTCAAGGGAGATCCTTGATGCAATGCCTGAGAAGCAGCTCACGCTGAAGGAGGCAGAGGAGGAGTTCGAGAAGGAATTCATCAGGAAGGTCCTTGAAGAATACAATGGGAATGTAACGAGGGCTGCGAAGAAGATAAAATTGAGGTATGAGACGCTGCTGAGGAAGGTAAAGAGGTATGGTTTAGGCTGATTTCTGACCATGACTTTTTTGTCTCACTTACCTATTCTGGGCTTTAAACGTCTTTATAAAGCCTTATAGTATATATACCCTATCATGACTTATATGTCCAATAGCGGATGCAATGGAGGTTATTCAGGCTGCGGCTCAGGATGCAGCAGCGGTTCTGGATATAGCTCTGGCTCTGCCTGCTCAAGCAATTACAACACTATAGACAGCATCGTTTCATCATACTCCAGCTCTTCTATGAACACGATGGAGACAGGGACTTCATCTTACACAAGAGATGCGCCCATGCCTGTAATCGATATGAGCAGCAATGCAGAAATCCTGAATTACAGGAAAGAAGAGGTAAGTTCTGCAGGCAAAGGCTACAATATGCCCTACAATAACATCTACAAGATCAGCAAAGGGCCAATGCAGGATGATTTCTCAGCTTCATCTTTCCTGAAAACTGAAAGGCCAAAAGCCCAGTTCATCGGAAGCGTTGAACAGATAAAAGATTATATACATCAAGCATTCGTGGCGACAACAGGAAAGGGATTGCCGGAGGACATCTCAATCGAAGTCGTCAGCCAGGATGAGCTTAAGCAGAGGCATGACATCTTCAATGCAAGCAGAGGAGAGAGCAGATGGAGCCCGGGCATACAGGGATTCTCGATAAACAGGAGAGGTTTCGGGCAGAGCCTCATCTTCGTGAATGAGAATGACCTTGACATCCTGATGATGGTGATAGGCCACGAGATAGGCCATGTCGTGAATTTCCAGCTCAGTAACAGGCTGGATGAGGAGGCAAAGGCATTCGCTTTCGAGATGGCATGGGTGAAGGCGATCTATGAAAAAGACATCGCGGGATTGAAGAATTCCATAGATCCTGATCCTAAGCCTGCAAAGAACGGATTGCATGATGTCGCTTTCGGATTCGTGAAGAAACTGATGCTGCTCGGCAGGGATGCGTTCGATGTGTTCAATGACCTGATGAAGAGGAAAATAAGCGTTGAGGTGCCGCAATATGGGATGTACTGAACCAGGATATCTTGCAGTGATAGGGATCTATCCGTTAGGAAATGATCCTTCAATAGGCTATCAGATGGGCAAAGGCAATGGCATGCTGCCGAACAAACCAGGTATGCCTTCGCTGCTGGAAAAAAAGCTTCCATCAGATGACATGATGAAGGATATTTATGATAGGACAAGAGGGATGCATTCATACTCTGGCGGTCCTGCGCATGATTCGAATCTTAATGCTCTCTCAAGGATCATTGCAGACCAATACCTGACTGCGATGAGGGAATATGCCAATGCGCAGAAAATACTGACTATGGGCATGAGATCAAACTAGCGATGTATTCGCCAGATATTCACAAGAGATATAACCCGAGAGAGCTATACCTCTGGCCCCATCCGGATTATGGCAAAAGCAGGCCTGACGACAATTATGGCAGGAGACTGCCTGTTGTCGAGTTAGAGCCGATGGTTGATTCTATCCCCCTTACAAGAGCGCATATCCCTTATGGGGTAAGAGGATTCTGTTTCCCTGCGACAAAAGAGAGCTATGTTCATATAGATGATGTTGATACGCACAGGGTCAATTACCACGAGAACCTGCACATGAGGATTTACAGGACAAACCCCAATCATCCGGAGTGGGAGATAAGGATGCTCGAGGACTGGAGATTGGGTGAGGAAAAGCAGAATTAATTTTTGTATATGCTGAATGAGGTTCCATCAATAATTCTATTTTTCTCCAGCCCCATGTTCAGCGGCCTGTAAAGATTTCCCAGGACAACAAGCCTTGCAGTCTTTTTCATCTCCTTCCTCAGCTTCTTCTCAAGCGCATAGAAAGGCTGGTCTGGGTTTAGGAATAAGATTTCATATTTTGAAAGGTCGTGCATGAGGTAATCTTCTCTGAGGAATTCCGCTCTTATGCCAAGCTTCTTCTTCATCTTCCCGGAAACCTTGATCAATTCCATGTCAATCTCGATTCCTGCTGCTTTTGTGAAAAGCGCTGCAATCAGGACAACCTTGCCGTCACCAGAGCCGAGGTCGAGGAAACTTTTCTTCTTTTCCAGCTCCATCTTCCTGAAGAAATTGAATACGGGGTCTGCAGGAGCGGAGCCGTAGTAGCCCAATGAAGTCTCGCGGAGAAGCTTATGCTTTGGGATGAGTGAGACAGAGTAAGAGTCGTATTCTTTTTTTAGCTGGGTGAATTTGTGGAGCATAATGATGTTACAAGGGCAATTTATATAAATGTTTTGATGGAGGAAAATAAAAGATAAGATTTATATAGTTTAATATCCTATTCCTTATAGGGGTGTAATATCACAGCTAAACGATGTGATTTCAGCTTGGGTGCCATATTTCTGTTTCTTCTCCTAATCATAACCTCTTATGTTGTCATCGCTGTAAATGAAACTAATTCCACTGATAATGATTATTCCTGTGTTCTTCCAGATGTGGTTTTTACCGCAGCAGACATGACAACAGAAAATAGTGATGGTGTAATCACTGCAAAATTTAAGAGGGACAATGTTTCTGTCACGTTAAGAAATGTTGACACATCAGAAATAGGGAAAATGGAGTTCAAGGATGGAATATTCACGGCAGATTCTATTTCAGTTGACAGCGCTACTATGCAGGTGCCTCACTGCCCTTTAAACCCGGTGGTTGTAAAGCCGAAATTATACATACGAGATACTGAAAATGATTTCAGGCTTGCAGAGCCATACTGCAGGAATGAGACAACAGGGGAATGCTTCAATCTTGTCAGGGTAACTTCTGGCTATTATGAATATAATGTTGAGCATTTCACTGATTATTATGTCAATTCTTCAGGTGGGGATTACACTTCATTAAAAGAATGCCTTGATGCAATAAACAACACAAACGGCAATTCCTGCGTCATAATCGGAAGCGGAGATTACGCAATCGGCGGCGCTTATGGCTTTAATATAACTACTGATACCTATTCAGGTGTGATAGAAACAGGAGCGGACAACATAGCAATAGACTGCAATAACTCCATTCTCATTGGCAGCGGAATTGAAAGCGGAATCTATACCCCATATATGAACACGACAATAAAGAACTGCCATTTCCAAAACTTTGGCAAGGGTATATACTATGCTAATGCCGATCTGGGCCTTGTTGAGGGCTGCAGCGGAAACAACAACAGCATGGGCCTCAATATGTGGTTTGGCACGAACATTGATATAAAGGATTCCAATTTCACAAATTCAAGCGACCTTAATATCAAACTGGACGGCGCCTCTGAAAACATATCTATTGTCAATGTGGACGCAAGATATAGCAGTTCAGCCAATTTATGGGCCCACACCACAGCAGCCAGCAACATAACTGTCATAAACTCAAGGTTTGGCAATTCAAGCTCCCAGACATGCGTTGCTTTAGCTGATTCATGTGCATTCATTAACAACATAGTTGAAAACTGCCTTGCAGATGACAGAGCAGGACTGACAATCGGGACAGGCAGCATAGTAAAGGATAATCTATTCTATAATAATAATGTCCATCTTTATCTGTATGGCAACCCGAATGTAACCTTAGAACACAATGTATTTAATAGGAGCAATGATGCTGATTTCTATGGCTTCGGAATAGGTTTCTGCCTTGCGCTGCTTGACAACTCTGCTGGTGTTAATGTGATCAACAACACCTTTGCTGACTGCCTTGACACGGGCATAACAATGGCAGAAATCAATGAAGGCGGAAATCTTGACAATAATAACATTACAAAAAATGTTTTCACGAATATGACGTCATCAGGCACGAACAAATATATCTATATCACCAGCATTGATGTCGAGAACACAAAAGTGTGGCTTAACAACTTCACCTCTTCAGGGGTTGATGATAGCGGTTCTAATACTGTTTTCTGCGTCAATGGCCAGGGGAATTATTACGGAGATGGCATTTCAAGGCCTGCTGGAGAGTGCCAGATTGATGTTTATAATTTATCAGTAATCTTTAGTGCCAGTCAGTCAAGAATCTTTAAATTTAAAACAAAGAATATAGATGTACAGGTAACCAGTATTAATTACACATCACTAAACACAGAAGAGAAAGATATCAACAGCACGCTGGGAGTAGGCCTAAATGCAGGCAAGGAGATATTCACCTTTGTTGATTATGTTTATGCTGGCAGCGGCAGCTTTGGGATTACTGCTTATGCCAACAGCACTGTGACGGATGATGAGGAAAGCATAACCGAAACAGTATGAGGTGGCAAAGTTTCAAATTGGATTAAAGCTAACTTAGGGGTTTAAATAGGAATCTCAATTATAATATTAAGGGTGAAATTATGAAAAAAAGAAAAGAATGTTTGAAATGTGCAATTGTTTTGGTGAGTTTAATATTCTTTATACTGGGTAATTCTTCTTTTGCATTTGCTTTAGAAGAAAAAATAATTTATGAAGTCAGCAGTAACGTTACTAACTCCCCAGAACAACCAGCTCCACAGTGGGTAATTGATAAAGCGAACGATTACATTATTTCTGTACTTGGTGAAAGTTATTTTGAAGAGCATATAAAACTAACAAAAAATTCAACAGGTAAAAGTAGAGGATATTTCTTCTATTATAACTATACCCATAATGTAAGAGATGAGCCAAATGGAGCACCCCATCAAGTTATGCATTTATTTCAAGTACAAGCTAATTGGAGTGGCGCAATTGTGGGATATAATGGTCCAAGAGAACCCTTTCAGTTTTTAATAAGTAGTAGTGAGGCAAGGGATATTGCAATTCAAAATGGGATGAAAGAGCCAGTTGTTGAATTGGATTGTGGTATTCAAGGTTATGATTCAGACACCCCTATCTCTGATGGGACTTGTATATGGGGGGTATGGACGTATGAGGGCGTTCCAAAAGGAAATCCTGACTTGTTTTTTATTCATGTAGATACTGGTGAGGTACTTGGCAAAAGGCTAAGTGAGGGAGAGGCTCGTACAGGGGTTGCTGCTCAGACTGGAGAAAATGCACTTGAATCAAAAAACAATGAAAAAATAGACATTGAACCCACACAAGACATTCAAATCAACAATAGCATCCCAGAGGATATATCAAATAAAAAGGACGTAAACGAAAACATGATTACTCCAAAAAATGAAGAAGTGAATATTATTCAAATAATAATTAGTTGGGTAAAATCCTTGTTTGTGGTGGTAAAATGAGAAGATTAATAAGACTTAGTTTATTTTTATGGGCAATTCTTATTTTGATAGCTTTATCTATAAATGTTTCTTCTTCTAGTGGCATAAGTAATTCTGACTCATTTTTGGTAAATTTAAAACCAATAATCCAAACTAATGCTGGAATTACTGTTAATGCCACAACAGAAGAAAAAGCTTTAGCAGAACAATTAGAAATCACAAATCCCAGGCAACCTTATTCCCTTGGTTTTGTATCGGAAACTTTTACTCCAACTGAAAAAATAGATAATAAAATCTATTCAAAAATTGATGAGATTTCTTCTCTGCAAATAACAGATATTACGCCCAAATATGTCAAAGATAATTACACTTATGGATTTATAATGATTCTTGGAGATATATGGGAATACAAACTTAATGATTTAAAGAATATGGGAATAAAAATGTTGGGTCCTCACTCAACACACTCATATAAGGTAAAAATCCCGCTAAACAAGATTAATGAATTAGAGCAATTGTCATTTGTAAAGTGGGTTGGTTATAGCACCAATAAACAAAAATTTGATCATTTAGAGGCAGGATTGTGAAAAAAAGAAAGAATTGTCTAAAATGTGGTATTGTTTTGATAACTTTGATATTAGTTGTAATTATTGTCTCAGGTTTTGTAGTTGCACAGGAAAAAAAATATACACCAAAAACAATGGAGGTTGGTGGGGAAGTTACTAACCCCCCACAACAATCAGCCCCCCAATGGGCAATTGACAAAGCAAATGATTACATAATCTCTGTGCTTGGTGAAGATTATTTTGAAGAGCACATAAAGCTAGTAACAAACACAACAGGGAATAGTAGGGGATATTTCTTCTATTATAATTATATACACGATGTAAAGGATGAGCCGACTGGCACGCCACATCAAGTTGTGCATTTATTTCACGTACAAGCTAATTGGAGTGGTACAATTGTGAGATATGGTGGCCCGCGAGAGCCTTACCAGTTTTTAATAAGCAGCAGCGAAGCGAGGGATATTGCAATACAAAATGGAATGAAAGAGCCAGTTATTGAATTAGATTATGGTACCCAAGGTTATGACTCTAACACACCTATCCCTGGTGGGACTTGTGTATGGGTTGCGTGGACATATGGGGGTGTTCCAAAAGGGGATCCGGACTTGTTATTTATTCATGTGGATACTGGTGAGTTACTTGGTAAAAGGATAAGTGAGGGTTATAGTGGTGCAATTATGACTAGTACAATAGACCTAAATGAAGAAAAAAGAGATGGAGAATCCACACAACCTAATAACACTGATAAAAAAGTTAATCTAACAGATAGAGAAGAAAAAGTAGCTTCTTCAGCCAAAGAAGAAACAGGCATTTTTAAGAAAATAATAAACTGGGTAAAAGCATTATTCGTGGAGATAAAATGAGAAGACTAATCAAGTTTAGTTTATTAATGCTGGTTGGCCTTATTTTGATAACCTTGTCTATAAGTGCCTCTTCTTCTAGTGAAATAGATAATTTAGATACTTCTTTTAAAGAGTTGACAATGAAACAAATCACTAAAGGGATCATAGTTGAAGCTACAGAAGAAGAAAAAGCCGTAACAGAACAATTAGAGATTACAAATCCAAGGCAACCTTATTCCCTTGGTTTTGTTTCAGAAACTTTTACCCCAACTGAAAAAATAGATAATAAAATTTATTCAAAAATTAATGAGAGTCCTTCTCTGCAAATAACAAATATTACTCCTGAATACATCAAAAATAATTATACTTATGGTTTTATTATGATTCTAGGAAAAACAAGAGAAGAAAAAATTGACACATTGGAAAATATGGGGGTAAAATTATTAGGGTATCATTCTTATCATTCGTATAAAGCCAAGATTCCGTTAAATAAGATTAATGAATTGGAGCAATTGCCTTTTGTAAAATGGATTGGATATAGCACTAATAAACAAAAGTTTGATACCGTACTAAACTCTAAATTTGATGATAAGAAGGTGGGATTATGAGGAAAGAAAATCATTTAAAAAGTAGGTTTATGTTAATAAGTTTGACTATTTTTATAGTTATGCTATCTTGTGTGGTTGCACAAGAAGAATTGCCTCTTAAACCAGATACTTATCCTGATGTTGTAAAAGTTATTCCAACAGAACCAGCTCCACAGTGGGTAATTGACAAAATGAATAATTACTTCATCTCAATGATTGGTGAGGATTATTTTGTTGAACATCTTAAGCTTGTAAAGAATCGTACCCTAAGTAGTATGGGTAAATCAGGAGAAAAATATCTTTTTATTTATAATTATACACATAACTTAAAAGACAAACCTAGCGATAATCCTTATAGGGTAGCGCATACATTTAATTTGAGGGCCGATTCAAATGGAGAGTTAGTAGCAGTTAGAGGTGTTAGATATACGGGTCCTAACAAACCCTATAAGTTTTTGATTAGTAAAGAAGAAGCGATATCAATAGCAGCTGAATTTGGTCTGACAAGGCCTTTTTTTAAAACGGCGGGTAGCGAGGCATACGTATATTATGGTAACCAAGGGTATAATACGGACACTCCTGTTGAGGAAGGCACCTATGCGTGGGAAATGTCATCATTCAGGAATTGTATTCCCGGAAAACGTGTGGAAGCTTTGTGGGTTGATGTTGATACTGGTGATATTATTACTACAAAATCGGTTGAATCGGACTGTAAAGGGGAGGAATTGGGTTCCACTAATGATAGTATCCAAACAGACAATATTAGTATTAGAGATAGCATTAAAGAGATAAATTATACTGAAGAATTAAAGGAGAGGATAAATAATTTTAATAATAGAAATTCAAGTATTACCCAAAGAATAATCAAATGGATTAAAGGATTATTTATAAGAACGGATGAAATAAAATGAAAAGAAAAATAAGTTTTGGTTTATTAATATGGATTAGTCTATTTTTTATAACCTTATCTTGTGTGGTTGCAATTGGAATGTCAGAAGAAAAACTTACTAAACCAGATAGTTATCCCATAGTTAGGAAGGTTATTCCTACAGAAGAAGAAAAATCAATAACAGAGCAATTAGAAATCACAAATCCCAAACTGCCTTATTCCCTTGGGTTTGTCTCAGAGTTATTTACCCCTACAGAAAAAATAGATAGTAAGATATACTCAAAAATTGAAGATATTCCTTCTCTGAAAATAACGGATACCACGCCACAATATGTTAAGGATAATTATACCTATGGTTTTATTATGATTCTCGGAAAAACAAGAGAAGAAAAACTTGATGTTTTGAAAAATATGGGAATAAAATTGTTAGGATATCACCCCTATCATTCATATAAAGCAAAAATTCCATTAAATCGTATTAATGAATTAGAGCAATTGTCTTTTGTTAAATGGGTAGGATATTCTACAAGTCGGCAAAAATTGGATTCTGAATTAATAGGAATGTTAAACAATGTATCACAAAATAAAGAGGAGATTGTAAAAATATTTATAGCTCTATTTGATAATGATACAAACGAAGAATTTAAAAATATTCTTGAAAAAAATGGTGTTAAAGTTATAAAATATCATCCTAATCTAAATACATACCTCGCTGAGGCCCCCTTAAAATTGATAAATGACACATTAATCAATTTTGATTTTATATTAGCTATTGAAAGATCAAGTTATGGACTTGAAAACCATGACCAAAGCATACCTTTGATTGGGGCAGATTATACCAGAAGTTATGGTTATAACGGAAGCGGTGTGCGTGTAGGGATGGTGGATTCTGGTTATACTAGTGGTCATGAGGATTTAATATCTTATAGTTTATGTGGTGATTGGTCCCAAAGCCCACTTGATTGTTCTGATTCGACAGGTCATGGGACACATACAGCCTGTAGTTTTTTTGGTAGGGGTGAAGCTGATCTAAAGTATAGGGGAGTTGCACCTGGAGTAGAGGATATCACTATAGCTAAAGTAATTGAAGATGATGGTTCTTCTACTGAGGCAGAGATAATTGATGGGTGGGAATGGATTGCAGATGTATCACCAACACCAGAAGTTGTTAGCTCAAGCCTTTCTGTCTATTCTGTTGGTTGTAATGGCACAGATACAGCAAGCAGGGCGATTGATGAAGCTGTTTTTAATGATGGGGTAGTTTATGTGCTTGCAACTGGTAATGCTGGACCTAATTCAGACACATTGCTTACTCCTTCATGCGCTAAAAATGCAATTGCTGTTGGAAATATATATGATCATGGTCATGGACAAGTGGATAATATAAACGCTAGTAGTAGTAGAGGGCCAGCTGATGACTGTTTTGACAGTGATTGTAGACAAAAGCCAGATTTAGTTGCGCCTGGAACTTCTGTTACATCATGTGATAGATTTGATTGGGAAGGATATACAACTAAGTCAGGTACAAGCATGGCCGCACCACAAGTAGCAGGAGTTATAGCTACACTGATTGACCATTACCCCTCATGGAGTGGACACACTTCCTTAATAAAAGCAAGGTTATTATCAACAGCTTTAAATAAAGGAGGAGATAAATCAAATATCGGAAATACCTATGGATTTGGTAAAGTTGATTCTGATCTTGACCATTGGAATATGAATCAGTCAGATGGATGGGTTGGTGGTTTTAGCGAAGGTTCCCTAACTGATAGCGATGAAACTGATTATTATACAATTTATGTACCTTCTGGATCAAAGAGATTAACAGTTGTTCTTGTATGGCATGAACCACCAGCTTCGGCTGATGCATCCAATGCCGTAATTAATGACCTAGATTTATGGGTAGATGGGCAATGGTCTGATTCTTCTGTTGATAATGTAGAACATATCTCAATTGATAATCCTTCGGCTGGCACTATTGATGTAGAAATTTATGCTTATAACATCGCCCAAGGTCCGCAAGCGTGGGATTTGGCTTATATGATCACTAGAGGCGACCCAACACCAGTCACCAATCTAACCAACAAAACAAGCAACACTTCTATTTATATCAACCAACCATTCACTGTCACAGCAAAGGTTTCACCATCTGAGTTTGTCGCTTCAGGTGTATCCACCAATATCACTGTTCCGTCTGGCGTTACAGTATTGTCAATGAATACAACAAGAGAAGATGGAGTGTTTATGAATTATACAGGTTCAGAACAGAGCATCGAAGGAGTAGATAGAATAAATTTGGGGGATATTATAGTTGGGGATTCCAGAGAAGTGACTTGGGTCTTAAAAGCAACCACATCAGGAACAAAAAACATCTGTGTCAATACCAATTCAGACAATGCCGGAATAAACTCTAGCTGCATGAATATTGCAGCATCCAATCCCCCTCCTGAAAATTGCACTAATAATATTGATGATGATCTTGACAGCTATACTGACTGTGATGATGGGGACTGTACAGAGGGAACGTCTTGCGGAACAAACCAATGGTGCTGTGGTTCTGGTTGCTCGACAAACGGGGGAAGTTGCTCATGTGCCGGAATTAGTGGCCTATCATGTGTAGATGGCACATGCAACACTTATAACGAAGCATGTTGTGATGGGGAATTAGGGAGAAATATGCAATGTTCCGGTATATCTTTGGAATGTATTGGTGGGGTTGGTTCGTGCGTATATGCAACTTGTGGTGCCCCTCAATGGTGCGATGGGTTGACACCTGGCGGCTCGGTATGTGAGGATTCTCCAGGAATTTATAATGAATTAGCTTGCGAACTTCTTGGAACTGATTGTTATTATCAAGGAGAAAATGATTGTAATACCCCTTCTGGTTGTGATGAAAAGGACGAAAATGACTGCTCAGCCACTTCAGGATTCCAGTGTGAATGGCAAGATACTTACCTTGATAATGTTGTAGAAGAGTGCGAGTATACTGATTGTGGAGCCATATCACTATGCGATGAGCAGCAACCAGGATATGATTATGCAAGCTGCACAACCGGAGACCAAAGCTATTTTGCCGATCAATGCACATCTTCCTGTCAAGGAGAAGATAGAGGAGATAACATCTGCAGGAGCAGTGCTTTTGCCGCTGGCTGTACTGCAGATGCTGAATGCGACGGGTTAGAAGCAGGTGTAGAATGTAGTGCAGATTGCATCCATTTTGCCAGCGAAACAGAAGGAAGGACAGCAATAGAGCAGGGAATAAACAATTCTGTAATAGGGGGCGCAATCATCTATACAGATTATTATATCAGATACCTAAACGAAAGCAGAGAGGTTATAGGATTATTTGATAAAATAACAGAAAACCTAAACCAGACATGGGCATTCAATTATATAACCGCTGGCGAATTGTTTACCAATATGGGAAATTTGACAAATAAGGTTTATGTTTTAGAGCTGACAAATAGAACAATGGCAAACGTAACCTCTGAAATAGAGACTTTTATTGATGCAACAAAGATATAATAAAAAACTTACTCCAGCGGAACCTGGCTCCAAAGCGTCCAGTCATTGCTCGGCGAATATGATCCGAAGACATAATAAGGCATCTGGCCCCTGCCGAAATAGGAATTCTGCACATCAGACCACCTCACTGGCGCCCCCGGCCTCACGGGGCCTGCTGCAGAATAGATAGGGGAGCCGAAAGTCTTCCATGCCTCTGTGAGCATCCTTGTCACATCCCCATAACCTTCAGAGAGATAAGCGCCAGTATATCCTCTTTTTTTCAGGTAAGCGATAGCATCTACAACGGGCATGTCACCATGTCCTGCAGGAAGGTTTGCATGGCCGTAACCGAAACCGTCTGCGATATGGATATGCCCTATTATCCCTGCCTTGTCCATCTTCTTTATCTGCTCCATGTACCATTCGTTGAATCTCTGCGTGAACTGCGCTTCATTCTCGCCTTCATGCCTCTGGTAATATCTCTTCCACATGCCTATGTGCTCTGTGTCGAGCGTCGCCTTTATGTGCTGTGCAGCGGCCTTTTTCGCCTGGTCCTCATTGAACCCCCTTTCCCTCATGAGCCTCTCTGCCATCCTCTGTCTCCCCATCTGGACAAGCTCTATCATCTCTTCAGGATGGCTGCCATATCCCATCTCAGGGAAGACCTGCTCAGGCGCTACAAAGACAGGCTTCGGCAGTCTCCTTGCATTTGTCTGGTCCATCGCATATATTCCCACTTCAGCATAAGACGTTGCTGATTTCTCTTTTGCATATCTCTCTATGGGTTTTGCATGTGATTTGAACAATTCCTGCTCCTTTGCCTGCTGCTCATAACCTATTGAAGCCTGATGAGTGTGTTCTATGTGGCTCCTGTAATCCCTTATCTCTTTCTCAAGGAATTCCGAAGGAAGCTTCATATCCTTAGGCAGAATCCCATAATCCTGCTCAAATTGCCTTTTCAGCTGCCATTTGTCCTCTTCGGGTGTTGCGGCTTCGAGCTGTTTATAAAAATCAAGGGATTTCTTGAATTTTTCAAGTTTTTCCTGGAACTGCCTCATCTGCACTCCGTGGTACAATGCCCATCCTCTTGCCTGCCCTGCGTTCGTCTCTATGTTGGCGTGCAATAATGCTTCCTCGGGGGTTATCCATTCTTCCTGAGGCCTTTCCATGTTCCTCTCTTTCGCCTCTTCGACAAAATCGTCCCATACCATCTTCCTTACCCTGAACCTGCCGCTTTCAGTATCATAGACCGGCACCCTGCTTTCTCCGGTTAATTTTCTTTTCTCATAATCGATATAATCCCCTTTCTTCACCTGCACCTTCTGGCCGTTCTCGTTAAGGTATTCATAATCATCATCCGCTCTAAGCCATATGGGCCTGTAGACCTCCTGGTTCTTCCTTACCTGCTGGATCACCTGGCCGGTCCTGTCATCGACAATCCTCATTATGGCCCTCTCAGGCTCCTCCTCATAATGCTTGAATATGTATCTCCCGTACTCGTCCCTTGCCCAGGCCTGTTCTGACATTGGCCTCTGGTATTCCCCTGTATGGACGACGACTGCGCCTCCCTGAGTCACGTCTGCTGCAAAATTCACGGCCTTCTTGACCTCATTGACAAAGGCTTCCCTCTGCTCATCCACAAAGCCCCTTTCCGGCCCTGCGAAACCGCTTAGGTTGCCTATCTGTGAAGGAGTATGCACTGACGCGATCTTGATCTCGTTGGCTCTTGCCAATTCCCTGAGATCCTCCCTTTTCTGGACGCCATAGCTCTCGACACCAGTGCCGGGCTCTGAGCCTGCAGGCACTGCAGAAAGCTCGACAGAAGCGGCTCCTTTGAATATTGCTGCCTTCACTGTCTCTACGAAGGTTCCTCCTCCTGCCCTTCCTTCTGTGACTGTCTGGCCGATCTCATTCACGCCAAGGATCGGCTCCCCTCTTGTGGCTGCGCGTATAGGCCTGTTCAGATTTGTAGAACCAGTATAGACGGCATCTGCCTCGCTGACAGAATTCGCAGCATATTCCCTGTCCATAGAACTTGAGTATGAATAAGGTTCGCGTTCATTGAATATCATCTTAGCCTCTTTTTCCGGAATATCCTGGAATGCTTCTTTTTCTGATTATTATCCTTTTAGGTTTATTAATTTTTCCTGGTTTTTCCTGTCCTCTCCTGTTCCGGTTCATCTCGCATACCAGTGAAGGAGCTTGTCTATCTGCTTGCTCATGCTCGCCTCTTCATGCAGGGATTCGCCTGCTGTCTTGTATTTCTGATCCATCCTCTCCCAGTCATTCTTTATCATCTCAAGCTCTTCCTTGTACTTGGACTCATATTTCATGAACCTTGCAGGCTCAGTCTCCGCCATCGTCTGGAGCTGATAGACCCTGTCTTTCATGCCTTCGAGCTTTGCAGTGTACTGGGTCTGATGCTGCGCCTCGTCCATGCTCCTCTGGAGGTTATCCTTGTCAAGGACCTCCTCAAGGGCCCCTCTTCTCCTCCTGAACTCGATATCTTCAAGTGTTTTCCCTTCTGCACCCTTTCCTGCAGGTGCGCCCCCCTCATTTTCTGATCTCCTGTCGCTGACAAACCTCTTTGCCTTGAAGATCTCCTTTTCTTCGGATGTGAACAGGCTGTCGATATCGACTGATGCCAGCTGGGGTATCGGCATGTCCCTCTCTATCTCCTCTTTTATCTCGATCTCCCTCTCTGACTCCACCATCAGCTTCCTGGCTTCTTCTATCTCTTTCCTGCTCTTCTCCTCAAGCTCTTTCAGGACCTTAAGCCTCCTTTCAGGGCTGAGCTTCTTCAGCTCATCAGCGTCAAAATCTGTCATTTTTTATGGCCTGTGCTTCAATGGTATTTCCTGCAAAATTGTCAAAAACTTAAAAATTTTAATGGAAGCCTGGATGCGTTTAGCTTTAAGGAGTGGTGTTAATGAACGGTTTTAGTGAGCATGATCAGTATATCCAGCCGTGCGCTGCCTTGACCCTTTTCGTGATTGCATATATCACTTTTTTCGCATCGCTTTTTGCAGCATCTTTTGCATCCTCTAGCTCTAAGGCCTCATCCTTCGTTAGCTTGCCTATTATCCATCCGCACTTCTTGCAGTATTTGGCTTCGTTGTTGTTCTTCGCTCCGCAGGCGGGGCATTTTATGGCGACGTTAACCGGCTTGAAAGCACCCACAAGCTCTCCGGCGCCCCTGAAAGCCGCTCCGAACGGCCCGAGCATTGTCTCATGCGGCGCTTTCGGCTTTTCCCATTCCTTGCCCAATTCTTCCCCTGATTCTGCAAGATATTTCTCAAGCTCTTCCCCTAAAGAGGTATATGCTGCCTGGACAGATGAGTCTATGTTGCCCAGCAGATCAAAGGCTTCCTGGTCCCTGAATTTCTTGTACTGCTCGAGCTGCTTCCTTGTCCATGAATATGCCCTGAATGTTATGACTACCCTTCCCACATGGATGGGCCCTCTCTGGTATCCCTCCTGCACGAATTTCATCTCAGGCCTTGACCTGTAATCGAAATGGACGTCCATCACTGAATAGCAAAGGCCTTTTGCAAACGGCTTCAGCGCCAGGAACTCTATCTCTATCATCGAGCCTTCGAAAGCAGATATCAGGTTAGGGGAATCCATCTTCGACTCGTCCATAGTGAGCCTCTTTATGTTCTTCATGTAAGGCTTGACCCAGTTCATGTACATCTTTATTATGTCATAATGCTGCCTGAGGTATTTCAGCGTGAAGACCCTCCTGCTCTTGTGCTCCCTGTATGTGTGCTCTTTCCATATGATGAATGTCTTCAGCTTCCTTGCAAGGACCTCCCTGACTTTCCTGTTGAACTTCAGGCCCTCGATATAATCCTGCACTTTTGTTGAAGACATGGGCGGAGCTGCGAAAAAAATGTCAGGCAGGGTAGTGAAACCGAGCTCCCTTGACATGCCGTACACAGATGCAGGATTTTTTGCTCCCCCTTCAACAAGGTCTATCCAATACCCTTTGAGGCTTATCTCAGAAGGCTCGTCGTTCTCATAGCTCCGGTCATACAGCTCAAGCCTCTCGTCCAATATCCTCAGCTCCCTCACGAGCTGGAACAGCTCCTTCACCATCTTCCCTATGGTCGCAAGGAACTGGCTGACCTTGTCCTGCTGCAATCCCAGTCTCTGCTGGGCAACGCCGAAAAATGCCGAGTTCTCTGAAGCTGCAAAGACATCAGTGACCTTGAGGAACTGCGAGTATTCCATCTCCTCCCTGAGATTATCCAATATCCAGAAGTAGACCTCTTCGATCGACTGGTTGTGTTTCTCATGGATGAGCCTCATCCTCTCTACGGGCTTCGGCCATCCTGTGAGCATCTTCTTATGGATGACTTCCTCTGCCTCTTCTTCCTCAAAACCGAAATCGGTCACGTGTGTCATTTTGATTGCATCCCTTGTTTTGTGTGCTTTGATTATTTAAATACTTTTTGATGTTTTGGCCGGGTTTTTCTTTTATCTTTCTTTACCCTTTTTATCCTTATTCGTCTTCTTTCGTTCTCTCCTTGTACAATACTGCGATGAAGCCTACCTGATGGACCAGATGCGATCCGGTCATCCCTGCTATCTCTTTTGCGAGCTCTTTCTTGCTTTTCTGCTCCATGGACTGCTTCAGGAACTTGACTTTTATCAGGCCCTTGTTCTTGAGCTGTTTTTTCGCCTCCTGTATGACTGTTTCTGTGATGCCGGCCTTGCCTATCCATACTACCGGCCCAAGGTCATAGCTCGCTGCTTTCAGCTGCTTTATCTTCTCGTTGCTCAATCCGTCCTCATCATTGTTCCCGTTTTTCATCCTTATCCCCTTTTTTATCGTTATCTTTTATTATTGCCATCGTCCGTGATGTCTTCTCATGCCTTTCTCGGGTGCTCGTGCTCAAGCTCGATCCTCTTCTTCAGCTCATTGATCTGCTCAAGCTTCGTAAGGCTCACTTTCCTGTAATCTCCCTGCGTCTCCTCTATCAATGTTGATACTTTCTCCCCTCCGAGGAAGTACGGCAATATCACATAGTCCGCCCCTTCCCTGTACAATATGAGGGCATCTTCTATCACTGATGCCGTAAGGTAGACGATTGCGCGGGGGTTTTCCCTCTTCACCTTTTTCAGCAGGAAGGTATTATCCTTGATGTCAGGCACAGTCGATATGACAAGCTCTGTCTTCCTGAGATCCAGCCTGTTAAGTATCTCGGAATCCCCTATGTCCCCGTATATGCACTGTATTTTCCTGGAGATCATCCTTTTTATTATGTCTGGATTGAAATCTATCACAAGGAAGCTCTTCTTCTGTTTTGTCAGCATCTTGAATATGTTGTAGCCTATCCTGTCGTAGCCTACCAGGACAACATCATATTTCAGCTCCTGGGGGAGGTACTGGAGATTCTCGCATGTCTCCTTGACATCGAACAGGGCCAGCGGTCTTGAGAATTTCTCGTAGATCCCGCTCTCGAATTTTATCATGTAGGATGTTATGGTTATCGTGATCACTGCTATTATCACCATCAGGGAAAAAGTCTCATTCGAGACATAGCCTGAAGCAAGACCCTGCGCAGCTATTATCATGGAGAACTCGGATATCTGTACCAGGGATATTGCAGTGAGGAATGACGTGCGCTTGGTATACCTGAATAAGGCGGATATGATCATGAGGACCAATGGCTTGAATATGAGCACTATCACAAGGAATGCTGCCAAAGGGATCATTATCCTGCTGAAGCTCGAAAGGACGACGCCCAGGCCGAGTGACACGAAGAATAATGTCACGAAAAAATCCCGCAGAGACCTCACTTTTCCCACTATCTCTATGTTATAGGGGAGGTTTGCAAGGCTTATGCCCGCTATGAATGCCCCTATCGCTATCGAGAACCCTATGTATGAGACAAGTATCGAGAACAGGAAGCATATCCCCAATGACAGCAGCAGCAGCAGCTCCTGTGATTCTGCCGCTTTCTTAAATATCGAGGGGAAAAGATATTTGCTTGAGAGGTATGCTAGGACTATGAGCGCAGCTGCTTTTGCAAGCGAAAGGAGGATGAATGCAGCTGATATCCCTTTCAGCGTGATGAGGGTGGATAATGCGAACAGCGCTATCACATCCTGTATGAGGAGTATCCCGACGACGATCCTGCTGTGCAGAGTCTCCAGTTCGCCTTTGTCAGACAGCAGCTTCACTACGACCATTGTCGAGCTGAATGAGAGTATCATCCCTATGTATATGGCTTCAATGCCGCCATAGCCGAGCATGACTGCCACCCAGAATCCTGTAAGCGCGACCAGTATGACCTGCAATACACCCATCACTATCGCAGCAACACCTGTGTCCCTGAGCTTATTTATGTTGAGTTCCAGGCCCACTATGAACAGGAGGAAAGCTATGCCTATCTCGCTCATCGTCTTTATGACATCAGAACCTGTTATCAATCCAAGGATCGGGCCCAGGAGTATGCCCGCAAAGATATATACAGGGATGATGGGCTGCTTCATGAGCTTTGCTATGTAAGCGCCTATTGTGGCTATTATGAACATGATGCCGATCTGGAAAAATATGTCCATGCTTGTCCTCTTTTTTTATTTATTTTTTATCTTAATACTAAATGTAGATTCTCTACGATATCCGAAGCGATGAATGTCCTGCCTCTCTTCTTCAGCAAATAGTCTCCCACTTTTCCGTTGAGATAAGCGGCCATGCATGCTGACCTGAACAGGTCTCTTGTCTGGGCAAGAAACCCTGCGCACAGTCCTGCAAGCACATCTCCTGTGCCTCCTTTTGTCATGACAGGATTGCCTGTGCTGTTGTAGGCGATCTTATCCTTTGAGACTATCATATCTATAGGGCCTTTCAGCAACATCACATTATTCCTGAGCTTTTTCCTGTAATCATCGCTTTTCAGCCTGCTGTTCTTCAGCAATATCTCAAATTCCTTCCTATGGGGGGTGAGTATCGAGTTATCGACGTCCTGCAGCCTTATCGCCTTCAGGGCGTCCGCATCTATCACCATGGGCTTTTTCATCCTGGTCAGATTCTTCACGACCTTTTTTATGAAAGCCATTGTCTCTTTTTTCCTGCCTATGCCGCAGCCGATCTGGATCACGTCTGCTTTTCTTGCTTCTTTTATGATATCATTTGAATGTCTCATCGTAAAATAATCCCCTTTGTACTTCTTTGTTATTATGTCCGGGCTCAATGCATTCGCAGCCCAAGCGACCTTGGCAGGGGCAGCTAGTTTGGCGATATCTGCCCCTGCTCGTAGGACGCTCTTGGCAGCTGTCGCTGCCAATATTGGCGCTCCTGCAAAATCTGCACTTCCTCCGATAATCATGACTGTGCCGAAGTCCCCCTTATGCGAGGCTTTCTTTCTCTTCGGCATCTTTAGGATTGATTGTGTGAGGTATCTCATTTTTGCCAGGTCTTTATCGTTTTTATCTTGTATCTTAATCTTATCATCATCTTTATCATCTCATCATCCTATCTCATCAAGATAATCCTGCTGCGGCGATGCGACAGGCGAATTGAAAAGCATGCACAGGTTCCTTGTCTTCATCCTGTGGCTTATCACGATGTCCCTCAGCTCTTCGAAATCTGCGAGCTTCCTGTTCCCCATCGCTGCCTTTGCGGTCTTCACTTTCTTCAGCTTCATCCATTCACCTCTTCTTCCCCTTTCTTCGAGAGGATTATATTCCCCTTGCTGTCAATGCTGACCTTGATGTCATTGCCTTTGGCCCACCCCATCGCATCTATCAGTGCCTTCGGCAGGGTTATCTTGTACTGCTTGTTGAGATCGAACTGGAGTTTTACCATTCTTTCTGCGCCAAATCTTTCCTGACTGATTTTATTTACTTTAATTATGTATAATTTAAGGTATCTTTCTATATACAACTATATGTTTTTTTTAAGGTATTTAATTATACATATATAAATATTTCGATTTTAAAGGCTTCAGATTGTGTTTTGAGAGATTTTGACTAGGTTTTTGTAGTAACTATTTAGTGGTTAATAATGGAAAGGTTTATATAGGAGTAGTATTTAGTACTCTGAAGTGGTTTTGTATAAGAAATATGTATGGAAAAAGATAAAAAGGTATGAAAGAGGAATAAGATGGATGAAAGACCTAGAAGAGAATTTTTAGGAAACCTATGGACAGGCGCAAAGGCAGCAGCAGGCATCTCTACGGCTTCGAAGGTGTTGGAGCTATTGCTTCCTGATAACGCAGTCGCTCAAGAAGAACAGCCATCAAGATCCCTTGGTCATGAAGCAAACGGGTACATATTGACTGTCGAAGGTTATTATGATGCAGACAAGATGATCCAGGCAGATGATACATTCAAGCTGCTTGAGTTCTTCATCAGGAAACCGACTGTCATAAACAACAAGGTCTATTTCGAATATATATCCCCCTCCCCGGCAGAAGACCATCAAGGCAAGACAGGCATACTTACAGGAGAAGAACCTCGTTTGGATGGTTCAAGAAAATTTATCTATTCCCCAGGAAGCATGTATATAAACAGATCAGGTGACATACAACCGGTCCTACTGCATGAATTCGGCCATTGCTGGTTTAAATTCATGGATTTCCTTGTGGACAAAGAATGGGTGGATGCATTCAACAAAGTTTATTGTTCTTCAAAACCAAAAAAACAGGTGAGATCCAGGCGAAGATGTTCATGAATCATGTCTTGACTAAAGAACATTCTGATCTGCTTCAGGATGGGTTCAGGATATATAATGCTTATGTTGAGAAAGCGAAGGACGACCTAAGAACTAAAATCTTAGCACCAATTAATCGCTGAACAAATCAAAACTTTTTGAGGATAAACAATAACAAAATGAAACACAAGCTATCAATATCAATGGATGAGGAGACTATCCTTGCGCTGTTCGACAAGATCAGGCAGAGCAAGGGAGATCTCAGGAACAAGAGCCATGCTATAGAGATGGCTGTGAAGAAGTTTGTCGAGGGGAACCAATGATTGATCCTAGATCAGAAAAAACGAGAAGATCATCGATATTCTCAAGGAGGAGACCGGATGAAGATGCCCCTAAAGAGAATGATCAGAAGAAATTATATCTTATCGTAGATGTGGGGGGACAGCCTTTCGCCCTTGATTATAATCTTTTAAAAACAGATATAAAGCCGATGGATTACCTCAAGATCGCAAAAAGGCAGGATTCAGGCCTTTATCTCCTGACGGACCAGAAGAGGACGAAGCATGGCACTGGCACGATAAGCCACCAGTTATTGCCGGTCTACCTTGCAGGCGTCCTGGGCTTAGAAGAGAGCATAGACCATGACTCAAAGCATTATATGCTGATAAAGAGGAGCCTTACAGGGATCCCGACGCATATCCCTGATGAGAAAACAGGGAAAAAGACAGAGCTCAACTTCAGCCTTGCGCTCATAGCGGGGAAAAGGCCAGATTTCATGGCATTCGACGATAAGAGCACCAGGAGGTTGCCTTCAACTTATTGCCCTGCAGGGATTGTAGATAAAGAGAGGGTGATCCCCATAATCGATCTTGAAGTCTCGCTGAACAGGTTCACTGACAGGTTCTGCCAGATCTATCCTGAGCTTTCGCAGTATTATCCTTTCAGCAAAGATTTCAAATATAAGGAGTCTGACGGATTTTGAGCTTCTAGGCAGGCCTATTGGGAAAATCACTTCCTGACCTTGGCTCCGCCGGAAGGTATGACTTTGATTATATCGTCCAGGTCTCCGCCGATCTTCGCCCTTATCTTCTTCGCTGTCTCAGAAGTCTTCTCATTCCCCTGCGAGATCTCCACATACTTCTTGCAGTGCGCCTTGACTGCATTGACAGAAGCGCCCATCACCCTGCCGTCATCAAGCATGCCTATGGCGATATTCAGCCTCGGCTTCACGTAATTCGTCTTGCCCCTGATCATGAAAGCGCCTTTCGGAAGGAATTCCCCTGGCTGCGCTGTCTTGGAAACCTGATCGGGATTCACCCAGAAAACCTCTGTTGTGGACATGCCTAATTTCCATGCCCTAGAATAAGCGCATGTAGTGTCTGCAACCTCCTGCAGTGTCTTTTCTGTGGGCTTTTTGCCTGGCTGAGAATTAGCCTTCACTATGAAGAACGGCGAGCCCGCCATGTCAGTATGGAACACAAGATCATCCTTTTCAGCGTGCTTCTTTATCATGATCTCGTTCGTCGTGGCATCCCTGCCTCCGACAACAAGGAAACCTTCAGAGCTGAAGAACCACCTGAATTTCTCGTACCATTCCTGCTTCCTTGCCTTCTTCTTCTCGACAGCCTTCTTCTGCTCTTCTTTCTTCACAAGCCTCTCTTTTTCCTCATGATGCAGCCTCTCAAGCTTTTCCCTTGCAGAGGCTATCGCTTTGTTTATGCCGTCTATCTTTCTCCTGGCCTTCTTGGCCTTCTCGAAGTACACCTCGGCGTTCTGTTCCACTGATTTGTTCAGGTCAAGCTCCATCTGCATGATGGAGATGATGTAGGGCTTGTTTTTAAGGTTTTTGGTCGGGAAGGGAGAGATTTGTTTGATAATATTTCTTATTGAGATGGAGAAAGTGTGCAATTTTTTCCTCAAAAACCGTCCCGCCCCTATCTGATAAACTGACGGACATCCCACCCCGTCGCATGAATGTGCTCAGAAGTTGCATCGGAGAGCACAGACATTTGAAAGCGAGGCAGCAACGAAAAGTTTACAATTTTTCTAGTTCCAAAACAGTATGTGTTATAACAACAGAAAACTCCTGGTTTAGCTGCTTCGCTTCGTTCAGCAGCAATGGCGCGCTGGGAAGACAAAAATTTCAAGGATTCTTGGGGATCTAATCCAAATCCGCAGAAATTTTTGGCTGACAGGGCAAGCTTTTTTACTGTCCATTTTTTCTCAAGTAAAAAAGTTGTCCGTGAGCGCCGCCAATATTGCTGCTGCCCTGATAATATGTCATGAAAATCCGCAAAAGCGCCCTACCAAGCACCGAAGTGCTTGGCTTGATCGGACGCTTTTATTTATAACGGATCCCATAAAAACACGAAGTGTTTTTAGGGTGCCAAAAATCCCAAAAGGATTTTTGTGCATTCAGGACGCTGAAAACCCAGAGAATGCAAAGATGGACCCATTCATCCGCAGATTGAAATCTGCGGCTTTCTGGGTTTTCCTCGTAAAAAATAACCATAGTCTCAAAAACTCCATCAAAAAGAGTATCTATATAAACAACCTCATATTTAACCCCTTATGGTCGTCAGATACAAGCAAAAATGCACCCGCTGCAAGAAAAACTACGTTCTTTCGGGCTGGAGGGACAGGTACCCTTTATGCTATGAATGCCAGAAAAGCGAGCTTGTGGGCAATATAAAGGATCCTAAGATGAAGAAACTGTTCAATATCCCTGAAGAGTATTACAGGGAAAACGCCTTCCTCAGGAACATAAAGATAACCTACCTAAAATTCAAGAGGCTCACTGACCCGCAGATCGAGGCTTTCAAGAAGGTCGCCAAGAAGATGAAAGATGAGAAAGCCGGCATCAAAAGCGATGATAAGAAGAACAGATAGGGTGCCGGATGGAGATTTCTGTTATCGCATCAGGAAGCAATGGGAACTGCTGCCTGGTTGAAGAGAAAGATGTTTCTATACTAATTGACGCAGGGAAGAGCTGCAGGGAGATAGAAAAACGCATGAATTCCATGGGAAAAAGCCTTGAGAATGTCAATGCATTGCTCATCACACATTCCCATTATGACCATTGCTCAAGCGTAGGGATTGTCTCAAAGAGATACGGCCTTCCGATATACCTTATGAAAGATGTCCACTCATTGATCGATGACAAGGTAAGCGAAGCTGAAAAGAGATTCATCTCTCCAGGGAAAAGCTTCACGGTAAAAGGCGTTGAGATAAGGCCTGTCGCTACTTCGCATAATGTCCCTTCGTGCGGGTTCGTCATAGGCGGGTTCGGACTGTTCACCGACACAGGCATTGTGACCAGGGAGATGGAAGCGATGTTCCCGAAGCTCAGGTGCGCCCTGCTGGAATCAAACCATGACATCGACATGCTCATAAACGGGGCTTACCCTGCATTCCTGAAGCAGCTGATATTGTCGGACAGGGGCCATCTCAGCAATGTGCACGCAAGCAAGTTCATACAGGAGAAAGGGCAGAATCTCTCGCATGTCCTTCTGGGCCATCTTTCTGGAAATAACAATACGCCTAAGGCAGCAAGAGCCGCATTTGAAACCCTTGTCAAGAGGAAGATCGACTGCCATATCTGCTCAAGGGAGAGCATAAGCGGAAGCTGGGTAATTTGAGAAAAAAGCCGGGAAAGAAGGTTTGATTCTGATCGGGTATTTATCGATGCATGGGCATATGACTGATATGGTCATATAGGATGATTGAAGATTTTAGGGGGTATCAGTACCGGGATTTGTTGCAAACTTTATAGTAGTTACAGATAGAAATATTTATATAAAGAAAATAAACTTTTACTGTTATGGACGAAATCGAAAAGATCATAAGCCTATGGAAGTCAAATATCCTCAATCCATCCTGTTTAAAAAGCTGCGACCATCTCTGCTGCAGTAAGGACTTCAGTCTTACAGAAGAGCAGGCAAGGCTCATCTTCAGCATAGACGGGAAGATGTATTTTCCATCGGGGAAGAACGGACAGCCGCTCCTCGGGAACAATGATGATGCACAGGACGGAAATCCCGAAGGCGATCAGGATATGATTTTCAGGACAAGATTCTCAATTGCAGAGGAATACTGCCCCATGCACAAGGAAGGGAGATGCGGCATCTATGATAACCCTCTAAGGCCGAAAATCTGCTCGGATTTCCCGGTCTTCGCTGATGCAGGGATAAGATTGGTCGTCTATGACTCTTCATGTAGCAGGACAGAGCGGGGATCAGCATTGGCTGTCTTCTCAGAGGCGATCAGGCAGGGATACAGGGTGATAGACTGCGCTGAAGACATGGAGATAACAATAAAGGACGGCAGGATGCACAAGGGCATCATCGAAAAAAAATAATGTAAGAATCCAGAATAAGAGTATAAATGGCCTAATCATCGTCCCCGTCATCATCTTCTTCTGCAGCGCCTTTCTTCTTCCCGGCCTTCATCTTCTTCGTTATGCCTATCTTCTTCTTGCACTTGCCGCATTCGAAGACATAAGAAGGCACCCCTTCAAAAGATTTCCTCTTATAAGGAGTAGTGGCTTCGCCTACATTCCCGCAGAACGGGCAGGCATATTTCACTTCAACAGTCAGCTTAGGCTCATGGACTTCTTTTGATTCTGTATAAGCACACTCAGGGCACACATAAATCTTTGCCCTGATTTTCTTATGGCCAGTCTCATCTTTAGGCTTGCCCATCTTTGCCTTCCTGCATTTCGGGCAGTCCATCTTATAGACCCACGCCATTATCTTGCCGTTATTGCCCTCTCCGAATGTTCTCCTTGTGAAATAAACGCATTCGTTTATCGAGCCCGGTAGTTTCAGTGCCATGTTATCACCTTCTCTCCCTCATTTTTTCCTTATTGCAAAAGATTTTCCCTTCTGGTACCACTTCTTTGCATGGTAATGATAATATTTATAGTTGAAATACCTGTATATCTTCTCAAGGTACGGCGCACCCTCAACTCCGCAGATATACGCCCCAAGTACGATCACGGGCCAGCTTATTATATAGACTATAAGGCTCAGGTATCTCCATAACCTGCTGTCATAAAAAAGTATGAAGGAGACTGTTGTTATCTTGCCTATGATGAGGCTTACAAGGACAAGCGCCAATCCGAGGAAGAGTTTAGGGTTCATTTTGTTGTGGGTGGCGGCGGTTATATATTAATGTTTTCCAGCCTTAGTGCAGTCAAGTTAAGTGTCAAAGCCGCTACTGCCTAGCGGAGTCCAAGTTCTAAACAGAGAATTACAAATAAATCTGACGCCCATCAGAATATAGGATAGGCACGGAGCGTGGTGCTGGTCTTAAGGCCCATTACTTGACTGCATTTCCAGCCGTTTAACTTCAATACTCACTGCGTTCTCATCCACCCTTATATCCTTCGGGCAGAGCACGAATTCATAGCCGTTCTTGCTGCAGTAATCGATGAGCTTCTGCTTCTCTGCATCATTCTTGAACCCGACGACCGCATTAAGGCCTCTTTTTTCAGCATGGAAGACATCAAATCCTTCTTTTTTCAGGTCTTTCCTGATTTTTTTTGATTTCTCAAGGAAAAACAAAGTCCTTTTTTCTGCATCCTCAAGCTTCTCAAGCAGTTTTTCTGCATCGCCATCAAATTCAAGTCCAGGATAGATATCTTCTGTCTTCTCAAAGTATTCTTTCTTATCCGTAGAGATGAATCCTCCTGTGCCCAGGTTCACAGGCTTCCACCTGCCGAAGCTTCCGACGATGATATCCGAATATTTCCCATTGCACAAACTGTCGTCAGACATTCCTATCGCGCCTGTGGCATCTTCAATCAGCAGACATCTGTTTTTCCTGCATATTTTTGAGATCTCAGGCATGGGCTGTTCTGCGAAATAGCCTGCGAAGCTTGTGACAATGAAAGCTGCTGCGTCTTTGTCCTTTGTTTTCTTCTCAAGGTCTTCAAGGTCTATCAATCCCCTGTCTGTCTTCACTTCCACAGCTTCAAGCCCGAACTTCTTGGGATATTTCCTGAAGGATATCCAGCCACCTTGGTCAGGTATGAGGACGATCTTCCTTTTACTGATCCTGCTTGCTATGCACAGCGATGCGAGTATAGCAGAATTGCCTGAATTAAGTATTTTGGCATGCTTGTGCCTTGTGAGCTCTTTCAGCCTGCCCGTGATCTTTTCTTGGATTTCCATAATAAATAAGAACTTAGGCCGATATATAAATCTTATTCGGTTGAGCATTCACCAATCCAAACTTTTATATACTTCAAAAACACTATATATCATTCATATAGGGGTTGGTTGAAGAGGTGGGAGTCGTGTCATGGAGAGCAAGCCACCACAGGATGACCTCGTCAAGAGGATAATCAAGTTTCAGGACGAAGAGATATCAAGATTTCTTAGGGAGAAGATAAATGTCAGAGTTCTCGGCGATATCGGCGTTATAGTCGATGATTCTGTCCTGCGTTCATTGCGAGAGCCGACAAAGAAAGGCATATTGGCCGGTCTTGAGATTTATCTTAAGGCAAAAGGCAGGGAAGGGAAACCATTATATCCCATCAGCTTCGATGACATACCCTCTCAACAAAGGCATTATATGATCTTATAAGAGACGAATCAATGCAGAAGCAGATATTTGATAATATCATCTCTACCCTCCCTGAGAGGGACGCAATGTTCTATTCCCACTATGTCTCTGAGAGATACAGGGAATTTGCTTATAAGGAGTCGTTTCACAGATATAAGGGAATATTCAGGAAATGCACACTGCCCACATCGATCAACCAATCTTTACGCTATGCCCAGGACGCCCATTCAAAGTCATGAGCACAACCCTGCTCTCTTTCTGCTCATCCACTATCCTGTAATCAGAATGCTTCTCGATCTCCTTCGCGAACTCGACGATATCCTTATGGTAAGGCATATTCGCCTTCTCAAGCTTCTGCCTTGATGCGCCTACGAACATGTATGCCTTGACCTCGAGGAAATCAGGCTCTGCTTTCTCGATCAGCTTCGCATAATTCTCAGGCTCGGCCATATTATAGCCCTTTACAAGCGTAAGCCTTATCGCAGTCCTTGTCTTCTTCTTCAGCTTCATCCCTTTCAATGCTTCAAGGGACCTATTGAGCCTTTCCCAGTAATCCTTATTCGATGGCCTGCAGACTTTCTTGTAGATCTTTGCATTCGGCGCAGCCAATGTCATGTAAAGCTGTGTAGGCGGTTCCATCTTCTCCATCACTTCAGGAAGCTGGCCGTTCGTTACGACAAAAACAGTGCATTTCCTTTGCTTGAGCTCCCTTATCAGCTCGCTGAGCTTAGGGTAATAAAGCGTCTCTCCGGTGAGAGAGATCGCAAACTGGTTGGGATTCTGGGCTTCCTTGAGCTTCTGCCTGTCCCTGACCTTCTCATTCCCGCCCATGCCTGAGAGCAGGAGCCTTTGGTATTTTATGGCGTTCTCTATTATCTCTTTAGGTTCATCTATCTTACTGAAGCCCGAAAACGGCTCATTGTGCCTCTTGCGCCAGCAGAACACGCAGTCCTGGTCGCAGAAATTCACCGTTACGGATATCTGGCAGCACCTGTGGGATTCGATGCCATAGAACTTCTGCTTGTAGCAATGGCCTTTGTCTGTCAGGCTCTTCTTCGTCCATGCGCATATCTTCACTGCAGAATGATCTCCTATGAACCTGTACTGCTGTTTTTCAAGCTCTTTCCTGTAAGAACCGCCCATATCGCATCCTCTTTAAGCTAACCCACCATGCATTCTTTGCAGTCCAGCCTGCTGCATGTCTTATTGGTGAATTTCCATCTCAAAGCCCATTTTTTTATGTTCTTTATTATGCCTATGAAATCCCCGCCGCTCTTTGTCAGCGAATAATCGCACCTGACTGGAAATGTCCTTGTATCCACCCTTTTTTTCACAAGGCCCTCCTTCTCTAGCTCCTTAAGCCTTGTTGAGAGTATTTTTGGGGTTATGCCCGGAAGGCTCTTCTTGAGCTCAGAGTACCTTCTTGACGGCTTCCCTTTGCAGAGTTCAAGCAGTATGAGCAGGGTCCATCTCCTGCCTATGAAATCCGCTGTCCTGTACACTGTGCAGTCCTTGTCCATTGTATCCCCCGGTATCTTTCTGGAAACCCGCACATATTTATATAAGTTTTGCTTTTATACTTAGTATAAAAAAGATACTAAGAGGGGCCATATGCCTTCAGGACAAAGAACACCTCCAAAGACGCACGGTAAAGCGGTGCAGAGGACACAGAAGAAGAGGAAGATCATAAGGATTGACGAAAAGAAGTGCAACGGCTGTGGCTTCTGCATGCCGAACTGCCCTGAAGGCGCCCTCAGAATCATAGACGGAAAGGCCAGGCTTATAAGCGACATATTCTGCGACGGGTTGGGCGCTTGCATAGGCCACTGCCCCCAAGGCGCAATCAGGATTGTTGAGAGGGACGCAGAGCCATACAATGAGAGGAAAGTCATGGCGAACATAATCAAGCAGGGAAAGAATGTCATAAAAGCCCATCTCGAGCATCTCAGGGAGCATGGCGAGACAGGGTATCTGAATTCAGCTTTAGCTTTCCTGAAAGAGAAAAAGATAAAGAATCCCCTGGAAGAGAAAGAGGGGCATGAGAAAGAGACAGGCAAAGGGGCGATCAAGGCAGCAAAAGACTGCCCTTCAGGGGATCATTCGCAGTTTTCACAGATAAGGATATGCCCTGGCTCAGCTGAGATGGACCTCAGGGATAAAAGCAGATCATCAAACCAATCAAATGCGGGCCTTAAGGATGAGATGTCAAACAGACAGGTAAAATCCGGCCACTATGCCCAAAAACAGGAGTCTATGCTCAGGCAATGGCCCGTGCAGCTGAGTCTTGTCTCGCCCAATGCGTCCTTTTTCAACGATGCGCATCTCCTTGTTTCAGCTGACTGTGTGCCTTTTGCAAACCCCAATTTCCACTCTGAACTGCTCAAGGGCAGATCGCTAGTGATAGGCTGTCCAAAACTTGATGATGTCGAGCATTATGTTGGGAAACTGACAGAGATAATCCGGAACAACAGGATAAAAAGCATAACTGTCGCGATAATGGAAGTCCCATGCTGCTATGGCCTTTATTCTGCAGTCGAGCAGGCTGTGGGCAATTCAGGGAAGAAGGTGCCATTCGAACAGAAGATAGTCTCTGTGAGCGGAAGCATGGACGGTTCTTGAGCAGCAGTGCTGCAGGGATCATAGGAGGTCAATCATGAAAAAAAACACGGGAGAAGGCATAAGGCAGATGATAGAATACCCAAAATCAGGCATACTGAGCAAGGATATTTCATCAGAGGATAAGATAGACTCCACTCTGTTCTGCATGGCCAAGGGGACGAAGATGTCAGAGCACACGTCGACAAAAGAGGGGATATTCTATGTCCTTGACGGCAAAGGCACATTCAACCTTTCTGGGGCAAGGCATGATATGGTCCCTGGAGCGATAATCCACATGGATAAGAATGCAGTCCATTCTCTCAAGGCAGATGAGAACACAAGCTTTGTCCTTTTTCTGTTCGATTAAACCCCTGTCTGATTAAGCCTGATTGCAAGATTCCGGGGGCATATGCTAAATCCGAGCTAAAACCTGCTCTAAATGCCGTTTAAAACCACGTTAAAAACCCCATTAAAAACTAGTTTCATTCAAGAATTGAGTTTCATAAACTATATAAATGACGTAACTAGTTGATTTCTCATGAAAAACAGAAACGTCGGCATACTATTGCTTGTAGTCGCCTTGTTCATACTCTTTTTGATCGTATCATACAACAAGGCCATGGAAGACATAGTCAATGCCACATGCACGCACGGCCCTGAATGCTCGATGTATAAGACGATAGGCGTCCAGAAGACGATAAGCTACAGCCTCATAGGCATGCTCATAGCAGCAAGCCTTTATGTGATAATCTTCCTGAAAGACAGGACTATGCCCGGGCAATCAGCCCCGAAACCGTCAAAGAAAGTGCTTGAAGGCCTTGACAACACAGAGAAAAAGATACTGGACCTTGTTTCGAGAAGCGAAGGTTCAATGTACCAGAGCGACATCATGAAAGAAACCGGGTTCTCAAAGGTCAAGGTCACAAGGGTGCTTGACAGGCTCGAGGCAAAAGGCCTCACCGAGAGAAAAAGGAGGGGAATGACGAATATTGTCGTTCTCAGGTGACTTAAAAAGATGGATGAAACCAATTTCTCAGTTATATATATAAGTTGTTTCAATTCTATGCCCTTCATTGGGTTTTAGGATAATCAGTTTAAGATGATAAAAAATAACAAAGATTCGGAGGCAAAAAATGAAAAAACTTGAATTCAATGTTGAAGGCATGCACTGCAGGAGCTGCGGCATGATAATAGAGGAGAACCTGAAGGATATCGGTGTTGACAAAGCAGAGGTATCGCAGGAAAAAGGCAGGGTCATCGTGACATTCGATGAAAGCAAGGTGAATCCTGCCCAGATAAGGAAGGCCATAGAGAAAGACGGCTATAAGATCAAGAAATAGGAAAAACAACAGGAGAAAAACAAAATGAGCGGAAAGATAATAACAAAAGGATTCATCGCAGAGGGCATGACATGCACTTCATGCGAGAAGGTAATAGAAAGGCAGGCTTTCAAGGTCAAAGGGGTCAAGAGCATAAAGATAGACTACTCCACACAGGAAGGCACTGTAACATTCGACAGCGCAAGGACAGACATTGACACGATCCTGAGCAGGATAGAGGAGAAAGGATACACCTGCTATATACTGAAAGAACCCGGGCAATCTGGGCAGAGCAGCAATTCCAGCAATCCCCTCGGATGGGTATTCTGGCTGATAGGCCTGTTCATTGCAGGTTATTTCATACTCAAGCTTGTCGAGGGGATAAATCTTCCCGAAATAAGCCAGAACATGGGGTATGGGCTGTTGTTCGTCGTGGGGCTTCTCACAGGATTCCACTGCGTAGCAATGTGCGGCGGTTTTGTTGTCTCATACACGGCAAAAGACGCCAAAGAAGGAAGAAAACCCCATATGTCGCATTTTATGTACGGCCTGGGGAAGGTCATCTCTTATACAGTCATAGGCGCATTGTTCGGCCTTCTGGGGTCCATAATAGCATTCACGCCTTTCATGAGAGGGGTAGCAGGAGTGATAGCAGGATTGTTCCTCATACTGTTCGGGCTTAACATGCTCAATGTGTTCCCTGCGCTTAGGAAGATACAGTTCAGGACGCCTAAGTTCATAGCCAAATTTGTGGGAGAAGAGACAAGAGAGAGCTCAAGCCCGCTTGTGATAGGGCTATTGAACGGCCTCATGATAGCATGCGGCCCATTGCAGGCGATGTATGTGATGGCAGCAGGCACAGGCAGCATGATCGAAGGAGCGAAACTGCTGTTCGTTTTCGGCCTGGGCACACTTCCTGTCATGCTCGGCTTCGGCTATCTGACAACATTCATCTCAAGCAAGATGACACATAAGATACTGAAGGCATCAGGCATAATAGTCATAATACTTGGAGCGATAATGCTCAACAGAGGCCTGGCATTGGCCGGCACGGGCTATGATTTCGGGAGCATACTGGCTGCCGTTTCAATAAGCCAAGGAGGCCTGGATTCAGGTGCAGATTCATCAGGGACAAACAACCTAAATAACATCGCAGTACAGAAAGACGGCTATCAGGAGATAAGGATGGATGTCACAGCAAGAGGATGGGAGCCTGACAAGTTCGTCCTTAAGACAGGCGTTCCTGTAAGATGGATAATAAACGGTAAGCTCATCACAGGATGCAATAATGCGATAATTGTTCCGAAGTACGGCCTCAACTTCAAGATAAAGCCAGGGGAGCAGGTCATCGAATTTACGCCGACAGCATCAGGCACTATACCCTGGAGCTGCTGGATGGGGATGATAAGAGGGACATTCATAGTGAAGGATGACATAACAAACAGCGCTGATGTGCAAAAGGAACTGAACACAGTCCAGACACCTAAAGGGGGCTCTTGCGGCATGGCTGGCGGAAGCTGCTCATGCGGCGGAGCAAGATGAACACAGAACAATGAGAGATAAGACGACAAAAGATGAGGTAAGATTGCAATGAGCGGATGCCATAAACATAACAATGCCGACCAAGGAAAGAAGACAAGCCCTCTTCTACTAGCCATCGGAGTGATTGTGGTCCTGGCCTTGATTTTTTTTGTCAGGAATCAGGGAAAAGATGATGGTAGAAGCATACAGCAGATATCTGTGGAAACAGAAAAATCTGCGGCAGCAGGAAACAGCAGTGATTATGTGAGGATCCCCCTGTCCGAACTGTCATCAACACTGAAAAAGTACACCTATGATGTGAATGGTGTGCAGGTGAGATTCTTTGCCGTTTTAGGCAGCGACGGCAAGGCCAGGACAGCGATTGATGCCTGCGATGTCTGCGGAGGATACGGCTATATCCAGGAAGGAGGAGATGTCTCATGCAAAAAATGCGGAAGATCCTTCGGCATAGATGATATAGGCACAAAAAACACGCCTGGAGGATGCTGGCCGAGCTATCTTGCGAACTCTGTCGATGGGGATTATGTTTCCATAGGCAAAAAGGACCTCGAAAAAGCAGCCAGCAGGTTCGCATGAAGATTTTGCAGATCCTCGCTCCTGACCATTCGTCTAAAAGGAAATAATCAAGATACAATAACTTAAACGATTAATGACCAGAAATTCATAAAGTTTAAATAGTTGAACGAGTTTTCAACCATTATGGCAGAGATAGACAGGAGGATAACACAGTTTTTTTCGGCACTTGCCGACGAAACAAGGCTTAAGATACTCTTGAGCATCTTAGACAAGCCAAAGACTGTGAATGATATTTACAGCGAGGTAGGCAGGGAGAATATGACCTTGTCAGCCATATCCCATCAATTGAGGCAGATGAATGATATGGGCATGGTCGCATATGAGAAAAAAGGAAGGGAGAGGCACTTCAGGCTGTCAGACAATTTTTGCTGGTGCATACTGAGAAGCGCCATGTCACATTTCGGATCAAAGGCAAAATGCGAGGAATGCTCAAAAAAGCTGAGGATAAAAAACAGCAAGATAAGATGAAAATATGATAAAAAACAATAAAAACAATAAAAACAATAAAAAATACATAATGGACATACCTTAACGGGAGGAAAAATCATGAAAAAAATAAATCTGCATATAACTGGCATGCACTGCGCAAGCTGCGCTTTGATAATAAGCAAGCACCTGACGAAAACAGACGGCGTCAAAGAGGCGAATGTGAATTTCTCCACTTCAAAGGCGACCGTCTCTTTTGATGAGACAAAGGTCCTGGAGAGCCAGATTCTGGAGATAGTGAAGAATGCGGGCTATGGCGCAGCGATCCTCACCCTGGGAAAAGATGATGCTCAAAAGCAGGCAGAGATGCAGAAAGCAGAGATTAAGGACGCAAAACTCATGTTCCTCATCAGCCTTTTGTTCGCATTCCCTGCATTCATAATAGGCATGGTCCTTATGTGGATAGGGGTGGAGGTGCCTTATAAGGTGTATATCCTGTGGGCATTATCAACGCCCGTCCAGTTCTTCGTAGGATGGAGATTCTACAAAGGCACATGGCATTCCCTCAAGAATTTTTCAGCGAGCATGGATACATTGATAGCTGTAGGCACGAGCGCTGCATATTTCTTCAGCATATATGTCGTGCTGTTCAATCCAATACTCGACCAGTATTTCGAGGTATCCGCAATACTGATAACATTCGTCATGCTGGGAAAATACCTTGAGATGAGGGCAAAGGAGAAGACATCTGATGCGATAAAGAAACTCATGGACCTTTCGCCGAAGATAGCGACAGTCATAAGGAATAATATCGAGATGCAGATAAAGGTCGACGATGTAGTCGAAGGGGATATCATAATCGTGAAGCCAGGCGAGAAGATCCCTGTGGACGGGAAGATAATAGAAGGGATGTCTTCTGTCGATGAAAGCATGATAACAGGCGAAAGCATACCTGTCGAGAAGAAGAAAGGGGATCTTGTTGTAGGAGCGACGATAAACAAGAACGGAAGCTTCAGGTTCACTGCGACAAAGGTCGGAGAGAACACGACTCTTGCGCATATAATCAAGCTGATAGAGGAAGCGCAGGGCAAGAAGGCGCCCATACAGAGGTTTGCTGATGCTGTCTCTGCATATTTTGTGCCCGTTGTCATACTGCTTGCGATAATCACATTCTTGGTGTGGCTTGTTGTGTTGGGAAAAGGGGTATCTTTCGCGCTTATCGCAGGGGTTTCTGTGCTTGTGATAGCATGCCCATGCGCACTTGGCCTTGCGACACCGACTGCGATAATGGTAGGCACTGGAAAAGGCGCAAAAGAGGGAGTATTGATCAAAGGAGGAGATGCCCTTGAGACTGCCCATAAGGTAAAGCATGTCATATTCGACAAGACCGGAACAATAACAAAAGGCATGCCAGAGGTGACAGATATCATCCCTCTAAGCAAAGAAAGCCCAGACTCATTGCTTCAGATCGGAGCAAGCATAGAGAAGCCATCAGAGCATCCTTTGGCTGACGCTATCGTGAAAAAGGCGAATGAGAAGAGCATATCATTAAGTTCGGCAACGAATTTCAAGGCAATATCCGGCCATGGCATTGAGGCAAAGATAAACAAGAAGCAGTATTATTTCGGGAATATGAGGCTTATGGAAAGAGAGAAGATCAAGATTGGCGACATCAAGGCAAGGGTCAATGAGCTTGAGAGCCAGGGAAAGACAGTGATGATACTCTCTGATACGAAGAAGGCCCTGGGCATGATAGCGGTCGCAGACACGATAAAAGATACATCAAAGGCTGCTGTTGAAGAGCTGAGGAGGATGGGCATAGAGGTCTACATGATTACAGGAGACAATGAAAGGACCGCAAAAGCGATTGCAGCCCAGGCAGGCATAACAAATGTTTTCTTTGAAGTGATGCCTGCGGATAAGGAGAGCTATGTGAGAAGGCTCCAGATACTCGGAAAAGTCGCGATGATAGGCGACGGCATAAACGATTCGCCTGCATTGGCGCAGGCAGACATAGGCATAGCGATGGGCTCAGGCACAGATGTGGCTATGGAGACAGGCAACATTGTCCTGATGAGAAATGACCTCTTGGATGTGCCAAAGGCAATAAGGCTGAGCAGGAAGACGATGTCAAAGATAAGGCAGAACATGTTCTGGGCATTGTTCTACAACATACTCGGCATACCGATCGCAGCAGGAGTGTTGTATCCATTCACAGGGTGGCTTCTGTCGCCGATAATCGCAGGCGGAGCGATGGCAATGAGCTCTGTGAGCGTAGTCAGCAACTCGCTGCTGCTGAAGTATAAGAGGATATGAACCAATCGCAGATTCCCTGCGAATCTTGAGAATATACCTTAAAGCATATCAACCGAACATGTTAGGTGAAACTATGAATAAAGCATTATTGCTGCCGATTACGCTTGCAGCATCATCAGCTTCAGTCTCTGCCCAATCAGGCTATGGCGGCAGCGGCTGTGGGATGATGGGTGCCGGTTATGGCGGAGTTTTTGGCAGCATCATCAGCCTGATCTACATCGCGCTTGCAGCATTCATAGTCTCAGCGATCTTCTGGCTGACATACAGGCTTTTCAACAAAGATCAGAAAAAGAAGGGATAGGAAAAGACAACGACTTAAACATTTGATGGCCCGGTGATTATACTTTGATTCTTGTTACCTTCTCAAAATCATAGAATTCACTTTCATAACATTTTTAAATGATCCGAAAAGACCAAACTGCACCAAAAAGATTAGATTTGCAAAAAGTAGGGGGGCAAGGATGAAAATGAATAAACTGGTCTTATTTATTGTATTGATGCTATTATCTGCTGTCATCAGCGGCTGCAACAAGTCTTCACCTATAGGCAGCGTTGTCCAAGAGAACGGCGCAGATGGGGTTGTAGGGGCTGTGAAGGAGATCAATGTAAAAGCATTCCAGTTCGGATATGATCCTGATGTGATAAAAGTTAAAAAAGGGGAGAGGGTGAGGATAAACATCGATAATTCCGACGTATTGCACGGCATAAGGGTGCCTGATTTGGGACTTAGGGGAGATTATAGCCTGGAATTCACAGCAGACAAGCAGGGCGAATTCGCCTGGTATTGCACTAATATGTGCGGCCAGGGCCATATGGGGATGAAAGGGAAGCTGATTGTGGAATAAGTTATAACACCAGGTTATAAGATATTAAGGGTGGAGCATGTTAACTATTTTTGGAAGAGGGATGGTTTATTGGACAGGGATCTTAACAGCTCTTTTTTTATAGTTTCTTTTCTTGGGGGCGGCTGTGTTTATGGCAAAAGAAAGGGTGATGGTGCTATATTGGGGGATATAAGGAGAATCCACAAATATGCCGTCTGGCTGGCCCTTCTATCTTTCTTGATTCATATGGCTTTAGCAATAATATCAAACAACCTTGCTCTCTGGTTCTGAATAGGGATTCTGAATAAGGAAAATATGATAGATGCCCTATCCCAGCCCGAAAGAATCCACGAAATCGACCATGAGATTGTACTTGCTCAGGTAATCGAAGCCTTTGTTCGTAAGAGAATAAGTCTTGCCCTTCTTCGTATTTTCCTCGGTAATGAACCCCTTTTCGATCAGCTCTTTCAGGTATTCATTCATCATCTGGTGGGACAAGTTTGCCTTGTAAAGTATGTGCGTGGGTTTTATCCTTCCGTTCTTGTCCTTGATGGCATTCAGTATATCCTTGATCACCTGAAGCCTGTCTCTTTTCGCTCCCATGTTCCTATCGTCTCACTTATTGATCACTATGATAAGATTTATCAGGATGAGTATGTATGCGACAAGGCCGAGCATGTGACCCAGGGCATAGAACAGGCTGTGGTTTATTGAAAATATGAAATGTATGCTTCCGAAGAGCAGGAATGCGAATGCGACAAGCACAAGCAGGGTCCTCTTCTGCTTCTTCCTTACGAATGCAACGAGATAATGTATCAGGATATATGTCAAGAGGACAGAAGACAGGAAATAGAATGTATAGAATGTGTTTGATGCGAACCATAGCAGCGCATAAGCGAGTATGAACATCAATGAGAATGTCTTCGCACATTTCGTCTTTAGGGTCATATAGACAAGGAAAAGAAGGCCTGATATGAAGAAGAACGTGTGGAAATATATGCCTAATGCATTCAGGGTGTCGATATTCGCAAGTTTCATCGCATTGCATATATCCCTGTTGAGCTCGGAGACTATCATGAAATTGAGGAAAGACTGCGCCATGTAAGATGCCGAGATGAAGATGAATGAGACCCCGAAAAGCAGGGGCTGGTTCTCTCCCGAGAGCTTGTAGACCTTGAAGGCATATATCGCCACGAGCAGGGTCACAAAGGCGAACAGCAGCTCAAGAAGCACATCATACCCGAAGAACCATTGCGGAATAAGATACATATGCACCATACCGACGTAAAAGCACGTGTCATTTTTAAATTTTGTGAATCGATTCTCCTGATTTTCCTTTAATAATCGTTTAATAAATGATATGCGTAACAACCTGCATCAATAATGCGAGGTGAGACTATGAGGTATAAGGATCCGGGGTACAATAGGCTGTTGGTGATAGACATTTATGATTTTTTTTGCTGATTTTCTTGGGTTCCCTGATGGGAGCAGGTGGTGCGGGCCTCCCTTTGGCCCCCACCATCGCCTAATCGTGGAAAAATTTAAATAAACCCCCCTCTTTTCTCTTTCATAGAGGTGATTGATATGAAAAAATATATTGTTCTGCCTTTTTTATTCGCCCTTGCCAGCACATTAGTTTCAGCTGACTGGGGGGGAATGATGGGAGATTATGGTTCTGGAGGATATGGCATGATGGGATGGGGCGTGGGTGTTATGGGCCTGTTCGGGCTTTTGTACCTGGCATTGGCCGCTTTCATCGTGTCAGGGATATTCTGGCTGACTTATAAGTGGATTGTAAAGGATAAGGGAAGAAAGAGGTGAAGAATATGGCGGAAAAGCTGAATTCGCTCGCATTAGGCTATTCAGCGGCTATAATAGCAGGCGCATGCATGTTATTGCTGAGCTTGGCCGGATATTTTGGGATGTACCCCGGGGCTGTTGAGATGATGACCAATGCCCATATGTTCTACTCGCTGAGCATATTGGGGACTATAACCGGGATTATAGAAGCCGCAGTTATGGCGTTCGTGACAGGACATGTTTTCGGGAGATTATACAACAGGCTCGCTTAGAAAAACATCGAAAAACAAAAAGTATATAAGCATCCTCAGCTTCATCAATCAAGATAATTTAAAAAAGGGTTGGTGTTGGGAGAAAAGAGATGTTCAGAAAAAAGGTGAGTAGTAGATCATTCAGCTTGGGCATCAGCCTCAGCGCAATATTATTTTTTGTTCTATGTGCAGTCTTCTCGTCAGCAGCAGAGAGGGCAGACTATGTTGACAGGAGCGGGAAACAGATCAGCGGCCGCGAAGGCCAGACATACACCGTCGATTTCAGCGACAAGTCTTATGTAGTAAAGATAAGCAGCATAGAGGGGGATTATGTCACAGTATATGTCGATGGCGAAGGCCCTAAAACTATAAGGGAGCAGGAGACTGCGCTCTTTGCCAGGACAAAAGAAGGCACAGCTATGAGCATCGAGGTCATAGGCGTAAGCGGGAATTACACAAACCTCAGGATGAGGATGGTTGCAGGCATCAAGCCGGCTGAACCTGTTGTCGAATCTCCAGCGTATATAGTCGAGGACAAAGTCCAGGCAGAAGCCAGCCAGACACAGGCAGGGACAGCTCAACAATCATACTCTGCATCAGACAAGATGATTACAGGCGTTCTTATCGCAGTCGCTTCAGTGCTTATGGTGTTTTTTGTCAGGCATTTGATGAGGAAAAAGGCCAGGACCAAGCCCAGCAGGATAATCATAAAGAAGGCTAAAAGAGGGCGATAATTCTTGTTCTTTTTTTATTGATACCAAAAACTATATAAAGCAAAATCGAAAAAAAGCCATTTAAGGCATATATGCGCCAGTAGTCTAATGGTTAGGATAGGGCCTTGCCAAGGCTCTGATCCGGGTTCAAAAGAGGCGGTTATGCACAATAACCCTCATGAAAGTCCCGGCTGGCGCATTCAATAAAGGTTAAATTCCAGACGAGCTTGCGAGTCGGAATTTCACCTTTTTGAATGTCTGATAATCCCAGACGAGGCTTGCCGAGTCGGGATTATCTATACAAGTTACATCGGGCCCGTAGCTTAGCCTGGCAGATGGTTACGCGCATCTGGAGCGCAAACGCAAGGTGGGCATAAAACTTCGTTTTAGCCCCCCGACGAACGCAGAAGTTGAGCGTACCACCTGGGCAATGGAGCACTGCTCTTATATGGGAGTGTTTCGGTCATGAAGCTGACACAGCTTGAGCGAAGCAGTGGTCGCGAGTTCAAATCTCGTCGGGCCCATTAAAGAAAGGCAAAATGCCAGACGAGGCTTGCCGAGTCGGCATTTTGCCTTTTTAAATGCATAATAATCCCAGACGAGCTTGCGAGTCGGGATTATTTTTGCATTAATTTATTTTTGGGGTTGTAAGAGAGTACCTATTTTTTTAGGTTAGTGCTCTTTTTATTTCCTCTGAAATTAGCCACGCCCAAAACCGAAGCAACCCACCTCTATCCCACCCTATCACCTCAAGGTGCCCGATTCACAAAAGGAGAGCATAAAGATTTAGTTGTGCGCATTGGGATTGTTGTGCAGAAATCAGTTATGCGGCCATGAGCCATATCGATGAGTTGTGCGGTGGAGGCGAATGGAATGATGTCGTTTTTAGTAATATTTAAAAAGGCGCCTTATCAAAACTAATATATCGCCCCGGTAGTGTAGCCCGGAAATGACCCATGCGGTTATTGGGTAAACAATCATTTCGCCCTCTCGATTTTCAGGGGAAAGGCGAAGACCCGAGTTCAAATCTCGGCCGGGGCATCTAATCCTATATCCTAACCAAGAACCTTATGCTTCAGTTTTGACAAGAACTCGATGAACGGTTTCTTTTTCAGCCCGATCGTATGATACGGGCAGAGCTCATGGCAGCAGAAGCAATGTATGCATCTTCTCCTGTTGAACACAGGGTAAGGGTTGAGCCTTATCGCCTTGGAATAGCAGACCTTTGCGCATGCGCCGCACCTGACGCATCTCTCTTTAATCACATGCGGCTCTGGCACGCTGTACCTGAAGATAAGCTCGCTTATTATGGCAGGCACACGTGATGAGTTTGCCCCCGCGTGCCTGAAACGTATCTTTTTTATCTCCCCTGAGACATTTACCTTGTCAGGATCGAGCAGCCTCCTGGCGATTGCGAATCTCGTAGTGTAGACTTTCCCTTCAAGGCCGATCATCTTCTCGACTACAAGGTCGAGGGCAGCAGCGTCGTCAGCAGCGATAACAAGGCCGATCTTTTTCGGGTCCCCTCCTGATGGCCCGTCCCCTTCCATGCCCACTATCCCATCCATTATATTCAGCTCAGGCATTATGAGGGAATATATATCGACAATCAGATTGCAGAATCTCTTTTCGCTCGGCGCTTTGACATGATATTTCTGCTTCAAAACCCCCGGTATGCAGCCGAACAGGTTCTTCACAGCGCCGGTGTATTTTGTCAGCGTGTGCGTCTTCAGCTTAGGCAGGTTTATTATCAGATCCGCCTCAAAAAGAATCTTTGAGACCTTAGTCTCTTTCAATACCTTCGCGCCTTCTATCCTTTTTGTGATGATGCTCTCCGAGCTCAATGATACGAGCTTCGCATCATATCTCCTTGCGACTTCAGCGATCCCGCAGACCTCATAGTTCTTCAGCGTCGAGGTGAATCCTGAGCTCTCTGCGATTATTATACTGCAATCTTTCTCCCTGAGGACCCTGCAGACAGCTTCAACTACAGAAGGATGAGTCGTTACAGCATCATTCGGCCTGCTCCCATTGAGGACATTCGGCTTGAGAATCACTTTAGATCCAGGTTTTATCCGGAAGCCGATGTCATCTATAACTTTTTTTATTGCAGCATATACCCTTGCCTTGTCATAAGAACTGCATTTGACTATTGAGACGTTTGGCATGAGAAGAAGAGTAAAAAGAAAGTATAAAAAGTTTTATGTTCTGCTATCAGGGTCATTTCATCCCATCATCTTTACCAGATCAATCATACGACAAGAGTAGCCGGCCAGAGCCTTTTAGCAAAAGCCTCGGGAAAAACAGCGGGCGTAAATTGCTCCGCAATTTAGCCCACTTCAGAAGCATCTATCCCATCATCTTTACCAGATCAATCATACGACAAGAGTATCCCCACTCATTGTCGTACCATCCGCAGAGCTTGACAAGGCGCTTGCCTATCACATTAGTGAGCCCTGAGTCGAAGATGCACGAATAAGGATTCCCGACAATGTCCCTGCTCACTATTGGGTCCTCTGTGTACTGAAGAACACCCTTGAGGTGATAGTTCGCCACATTCCTGAACAGCTCATTTATCTGCTCCTTTGTGGCATCCTTTGAGATCTCGCAGACTACATCAGTGAAGCTTCCGTCAGGCACAGGGACCCTCAATGCAATCCCGTCCAGCTTGCCTTTCAGTTCAGGGATGACTTCCCCTATGGCTTTCGCAGCGCCTGTTGAAGTCGGCGTTATGTTCTCTGCAGCGTGCCTTCCCCGTCTCAAGTCAGAGTGCGGTGCATCAACAAGCCTTTGGTCTGCAGTGTAAGCATGAACTGTTGTCATGAATCCCTTGACTATGCCGAAATTATCATTCAGGACCTTCACCATCGGAGCAAGGCAGTTGGTAGTGCATGACGCATTCGATACGATGATGTCGTTCTTTGTCAGGGTATGCTCATTCACACCCTTCACTATGGTCTTCACAGGCTCTTCCCCAACGTCGCATTTGCATGGCGCAGAGACCAGGATTTTTCTTGCCCCGGTCTTCAGGTGCCTCAATGCATCCTTCCTTTTCGTGTAGATGCCCGTGCTCTCGACGACAACATCGACCTTGAGATTGCCCCATGGAAGCTTCTCAGGCTCTTTCTCTGAGAAGACAGGGATCTCTTTCCCATTTATGACAAGGCTGTTCGGATTGGCCTTTATGCTGCCCTGGAAAATGCCATGGACAGAATCATACTTCAGCAGATGGGCCAATGTCTTTGTGTCAGTCAGGTCATTTATGCCCACAAAGTTTATCTGCGGATCATTGATGCCTGCCTTTAAGACCATCCTGCCTATCCTTCCAAAACCGTTTATTGCGACATTGACCATTTTCTTGCCTCCCCTGCTCTCTTTTTTAGATTCCGATTTAGCCTTTAGACTATCCTTGCCCCTCTTTTTCCCCATCATATATAAGCAGAGGATGGAGTTTATTTAAAGATTTATTATCATTATATAATGGGGAATGGCCTATTGTTGATGGAAAGCGATATTAGCCTGAATAGACAGAAATATTTATATATAATTTTCTTTTTGGGGGTTTATATGGCCAAACCAAAGCATATAGGGATAATCCTGGACGGCAACAGGAGATTTGCCAAAAGGCTCATGCTTGAGCCCTGGAAAGGCCATGAATTCGGCGTCGATAAGGTGAAACAGCTCCTGAAATGGTGCAAAAGGCAGGAGATAAAAGAGCTCACTCTTTATGCATTCTCAATGCAGAACTTCAACAGGCCTAAGAAGGAGTTCGATTTCATAATGGGCCATTTCACAAAAGCGTTCAATGACATAGTTGAGAACGAGGATATCCACAAGAACAAGGTGAGGATGAGGGCGTTTGGAAGGATAAATCTGCTGCCGAAAGAGGTCCAGGCAGCGATAAAACGAGCAGAGGAAGCCACAAAGGATTACAAGGGTTATTTCGTCAATGTCGCGATAGCTTATGGCGGAAGAGAGGAGATCGTAGATGCCGTCAAGAAGATCGGCAGGGCCATTGAGGACGGGAAACTCAAGCCTGAGCAGATAACAGAAGCTATGTTCCAGAAGAGCCTTTATATTGCAGACGAGCCTGACCTGATAATAAGGACCGGCGGCGATCATAGGACTTCCAACTTCCTTGTCTGGCAGTCCAATTATTCTGAATGGATATTCCTTGAGAAGACATGGCCTGAGTTCGAGGAAGAGGATTTAATCAAGTGCGTGGATGAGTTTGAGAAGAGGGAAAGAAGGTTCGGGAAGTAATTGCTGTTATCTTTGATTGTTCACCCAAAAATGACCTTAAAACTCTTCGAGTCTATAACTTCTGTCCTGACTTTCCTTCCAGGTTTCAGGCCGAGCTTCTCAGGCAGCGTTATCCCTATGGAATTGCCTATCTTTATTATCTTCCTTTCGCCGCCTATCATCTCTCTTATCTCTTTCAGCCTGCCATATTCCATGGCCTGCTCTTTTGTGAATGTAATGTGGCCGCATCCAGGGCAGACCAAGGCCTTTGTTGTGATGCTGCCTACCTTAACCATTTTCTCTGCAAAAAATTTCCCGCAATCACACCTTATCTTCCTTGCCTTTTCCATGCTGTTTTTACCTCAATAAACTTGTTCCTGACAATGCATACAAGGCAGTAAGTCTCATTCTCCTTACCGAAATACCTTTCAATGATGACTTTTCTCCCTCTGGAACGAATCACACTCCCTGTTTTTATAGTCTCTTCAGCCTTTTCAATCTCAATATCCCTTATCTTCCATCTATTGATGAAATGCAAGGTGTATGTTATTGAAAATTGTCGGGGTTTAATACCTCGGACTTCAGTCCGACAATTTTCAAGACTAAAAACTCGCCTATCAAGGCGAGGAGCGTAATACCACTGCCTTTAGGCAGGGGATAGCTCCAAGCGGCGAGTTTTTATTATCTCCTTTTCGTTTGTCTTCGGCAGCCCTTCCATACTCTCACTTAGAACTGCAATTATAACATAAGTTATAACTGCTATATAAATTTTTCTGTTTTGTTCTGCAATACATTCCTAGTTTATCAATGAAATTATCAATGAAAGGTTCTTTATATGGCTTTCCCGGAAAAATCCGGAGGATTTTCGGATGATAATCCTATTTTCGGAGATCTTTCAGAAGGATATAAGATTATAGATAAATTTTATAAACTCCTCTCCTAACCTATATCCAATGGCGAGTGACGGAGACCCAATCATCTATGCGGGCGCAGGATTCTTCGGAGGACTCTACCTATTCTACAAAGGTTTCACATGGCTGAAGCTGAAAAAGCTCATAGAGAACATGCCCACATCGAAGGTAAGGGCGATTGCGATGGGCCTTGTCGAGGTCTATGGCGAAGTCGTGCCATATGAGAAAAAGCTGCTCAAGAGCCCATTGCTGGACAAGGACTGCGTCTATTACTCATACTCCATCCAGGAGGAAAGAGGCTCTGGCAAGCACAGGCACTGGGTGACATTGAAGAGCGGCCGAGAGATGGTGCATTTCTATCTTAAGGACAACACAGGCGAAGTCCTTGTGGATCCTGAAGGGGCCACAGTGGACATGAAGGCAGACCTGAACGTGACTTCATCCTTGGGCAAGGACCCTCCAGCGGCTGTCATGCAGGCCCTCAAGAGGATGAAGCTTTCCCATGACGGCTTCCTTGGGATGAACAAGACCATGAGATACACCGAATATCTTGTAGAGCCGAAAGACAAGCTCTACATCCTTGGCGTAGCAGGCGACAATCCTTTTGTCGAGGACACAAAAGGACAGAAGAATGAGGAGGACATAATGATACAGAAAGGGAAGCACGGTGACATATATTACCTGTCTGACAGGAATGAGAAGGAGCTGCTGAAGAGCCTGAAATGGAAATCGATAGGAGGGGTGATAGGGGGCGCTGTCCTGTCCTTGTTCTGCCTTACCCTCATAATAGCTTATTTTGGGTTGTGGTGACGGCAATCCACCATAATATTAATAAATAATGGATTATTTCGGCAGTAGAGATATCATAACAAAACAAGGGGGTTGAAAAATGATCGGAATCGTGATGATAATATTGTTGGTCGTAATTCTTTTTGTCGTAGGCCTGGCAGGCTATATCTTCGCGATATACAACAGCCTTGTGAGGCTGAAGAACGACATCAACAAGGCATTGGGGAACATCGATGTCCTGCTGAAACAGAGATATGACGAGCTGCCCAAGCTGATAAATTCGGTCAAGGGCTACATGAAGCATGAGAAAAGCCTGCTTACTGATATAACAAAGGCAAGATCGATCTACAGCAGCGCAGGCAATGACATCCATAAGAAGGCGCAGGCCGACAACATGATGACAGGCGCATTGAAGACATTGTTCGCAGTCTCAGAGAATTATCCTCAATTGAAGGCGAACGAGAATTTCATGCAATTGCAGGGCAGGATCTCAGGCATAGAGAACGAGCTTGCAGACAGGAGGGAATTCTACAACGATTCCGTCAACACATTCAACATAAGGATACAGTCCATCCCTGATGTGATCATAGCAAGGATGCTGGGCTATACTGCACAGGAGATGTTCAAGGCTGCAGGAGAAGAGAAGAAGGATGTGAAGGTGGAGTTCTGATTTTTTATCTTTTTATTATTGTTTTTCTGTTCTTTTTCAGATTCCCACTATGATCTCTTTTTCCTTTATCCTAAGCGTGACTTCCTTCCCTTTTTCCCATCCCAATGCATCCTCAACAGCCTTCGGTACCCTTAATATCAGATTGCTCCTTATCCTTCCTAGCCTGATCTTTATCGCTTCTTTCTTCAGCTTATTCAGGAGAAGTATCTTCTGGGCCTGCCCAGGGTCAAAATATGTCTCGCCGCAGCCGCATCTCCAGCCATCTATCTTCGATTGGTTGAATTTCAATCCTTTGGCAAACTTCATCCCCTTCCCGCATCTGTGGCATTTCATTTGTATCACTCCTTCATTTTTTCCTTGTGAATTTTCCGAAGTGCACTAAGACCCAGACCTCTTCTTTCGCCTGCTCATTGTAATCCATGGCTGCAACTGCGTTGAAAGTCTTTTTTCCGCTGTCAGCCCATCTTTCGATGACGCCTTTTTTCCTCTTCCTCGGCGCATCGTGGCCGTTTTCAAGGATTTCAGCGGCATCAGCAAGGGTCTTTCCATGCTTCATGAGATCCCTCATGGCCGAAATGGAAGGCACTATCTTTAGGCCTTTATACCTTGGCGTATCTATATGACATATGTAGTCAACGTATGTATATAAATCTTCTGTTTCATACATCTATGGTATCATGCTGGAATCTTTTATATGGGTTTATTTTCTCTCCCGGAAAGTTTGCGAAAAGTAAGGATGAAGACCGGAGAATTTGCGGAAAAATCGGGAAAATCCAGGGAATTTACGGAGAAGGATCAAACTCTTTTTCAACAACTTCCCCTTTTGGTGATTTCTCCGAGAATATCTGCGCCTGGAACTTGTACAATTTATTATCAATGTCCTTCCATGCGTTCTGGTCTATCCCAGCCTTCACCCCTATCTGCTGCAAGAAATCATCAGCGTCCCATTTCCATTCGACTGGCACTTGAGGCAAAAGCAATCCTGAGCCATAGATTCCCCTAATGATCAGGCCGTCCTTTCCGATCTCTATCTTCTTAAGGTATTCCTCAGGCTTATTCACTTCAATGAGCTCAGGGACAGAAAGCACAGAGACCTCGATCAGGATATCATCAAACTCTTTCTTCTGCAGGGGAGGGAATCTGGGATCCTCAAATGCCGCTGAACGCGCTGCCTCAAAGACTGCCCTGTACAATTGATGGGTCGGCTCAGGAAAACCTATGCAGCCTCTCAGCTCGCCTTCCTTTGTCAATGTCACAAAGACTCCCTGCTTCACGGGAAAATCCTTCTTGTACTCCTCAATGCTTATCTTTTCCCTTGAGAAATGCGTTTCGATAGAATATCTGGCCAACCTTACAAGTTTCTTCCCTTGCTCAAGATTGAACATATTATTGTCTTTAAAGCGGTTTATCAATTTATATTATGGCCTATTTGATCTCTTTCAAGAAAGTGTTCCTGAACTTATCATTCTCTTTCTTGAGCCTTTTCACTGCGTCAAGCAAAGCTTCCTTCGGGTCCTTGCCGTTCGTCTCTATTATTATCTTAGGTGAATCTGAGGATGGATGCTCAAGGTTATAGGCCGCTACCTTGACTTTGTCGTCATTCCACAGCTCTTTCCTTATGGCATTGCACAATGTCGAATCTTCCCCTTTCACTTCAATAACAAGCTTGTTTTTGCCTTTTTCAAGAACTTTTATTTCCATTTATAGCACCTAAAAAGGGAGTATTAGAAGTCATTTATAAAGCTTTTGGGCCTTGCGGACCCCCCTTAGATTAAGAGGGAAAAGGGGTTAAATTTATATATAAGAATGTATTCCAGTATATATATATGTATATTGTGGTTCAGCCATGATATACTTGGTATCATCCAGACATCATCCAAAAAATAAGGGGCGATATGAATGGCAAGGATAGGATTCAAGGGATTCTCTGTTTTTGTGTTATTCGCTGCAATGCTGATTTCTTTATGCGCAAATGCAAGCGCATTCGTATGGGTGGGTTACATAAAGAACTCCACAGGAAGCTATGTCGAAGGCGCAAATGTCTCTGTGAATTCATATGACCCTGCAGCGATGAATACGATCGCGGCCACATACTCTGCACTCACGAATTCATCAGGTTATTTCGCCGTCACTGTGACTGAAGGTGCAGGGTACATGTACGAGCCTAAGATAAGGGTCTATTCAGGGAATCTTGCCCTTGAAGTGGGGCCGTCGTTGCCTATATTCCCCCTGGAGGTATTCCAGATGGGCCTTAATGGCACAACACTCCATACCCAGGATGCAGTTTCAATAAACCTAACCATGTACAGGGGGGAGGATGCGAATAACCTGACTACATTCAGCGGCCAGATAACTGATGCTGATAAGGGGTATTTCATCCAGAGCTTCTCGAGCAGCAACGGAACAATGGCTTATCTCCCTTCCGATAGGAATTACACAATCTCAGTTTATGGCGGCGGGCCTCCTGTCTCATATACCCTGAATAACATAAGCTCATACAGCTCTCCAAAACGTATTGATTTCAAGGAGAACACAAGCGTCACATTCTACAGCCTTACGGGCTATGCCATAGTGACAGAGAACAACACTGCAGATGTCAATTTCACAGGGTTCTATTATTCTGATTTCACGGGAAACATGGTGTTTTTGGAAGATGTGCCCCACCCGATGTATGAAGGGGATAATGTCAACCCTGGTACAGGCTATTATAACCTGAGCCTTCCTGGCGGGGCCCCCATGCTGCTCATGGTCTATGCGAATGACTCAAGCAAGCATTACATGGGCCTGCTCAACCTGAGCATGACACAGGACAGGGAGCTTAATGTGACATTGCATACTCTCGCAGGCACATATAGGGCAGACAGCAGCGTGATCAACACGAGCAGGGTCCAGATAGATGTCAAGGATGCATCTACAGGCGCAGCAATATCGGGGGGCGGTTTTGTAGAGATTGAGACGACATATTCCACCACATACACTGACCTCACTATAAAATGGGAGAAAGACATCTCATCGGACACTAACTCGCTGAACGTCTCCCTGTTCAACTCATCGACGGCAAAGATAACGATCTTCAGCAGCAACTATGCGCCGAGGAAATACAAGGCAGGCACAGCAGCATTGAATGCAGCTAATGCGACTATAACTGTGGGCCTGTACACCATGAACCTCTCGACAGACACAGGAACCGAACTTGACATGAATATGGTCTTCTATAAGTCGAACTCGACATGCGATGTGATATCGCCGCCAGCAGGATGCCTCATGTCAAATTTCTCTTCTGATGACCAATTCAACCCTATGCAGGCATTGCTCGGCGGGGATGTGAGCATGAGACTCGTGCAGGACAATGGCGTCGTCGTCCATTATGCGGATGTTGACATGCTCAAATCAGGGCCTCCAGACATAATGATGACCCCGAACGGGGCGAATGCCACTTCAGGCGCTTCCTTTGAATCAGCATGGAAATTCGGGAGCAAGGGGCCCGACACATATGATCATATACTCATAGGAGTACCTTACAACCCTGCAACACTTGACGAGGCTTCCAGCGTGAACCTCAGCATACCTGTGCTGTACGATGAGGATTGGGCGCCCCAATGGAACACCACGACGATGGGGACAGGAGTGAACCTGACAGATTATGCGGCTTATGACTCAACATGGTTCAGCAGTGCAGGAATGAACTGCAATGCGGCAGCCAACCTGAGCCAGGGCCAGAACTGCTCGATGAACACATCAACAAATATGGTGTGGCTGAGACTGCCCCATTTCTCGGCAGTAGGCCCTACACTGAAAGGGACTGCTGTAGTGGCCACAACAACGACAACCACAACAACGACCAGTTCTGGAGGAAGCGGAGGCGGTTCAGTCTCAGGGGCAGCTGCGGCAACAGGGACCGCATTGAGCGAAGCATCTGTCGACACAGGCCCGGCTCTTGCAGGTGATGTCATCAAATTCGCGCTTGAAAAAGGCAGCACGACAACGTACTCTTTCGATATAATCACAGTGAGGGCTGACAATGTCGATATAAAGCTCAGCACAGGCGAAAAGTCAGTGATAAGGCTCGGAGAGCCGAAAGAGTTTGACATGAACAATGACGGAAGCAATGACATCTCCATAAACCTCTACTCGATAAAGGGTGAGAAAGCCTACATGAAGATATCGATGGTAGAAAAGCCCGTCGTGTCAGGACAGGAAGCGCCTGAAGCAGGAAAAGAGACGCAGCTTGCGCCCGAAGCCCAGCCCGCTGTAGCACCAGGGCAGAAGGAAGATGAAGGAGATATTGTTGAAAAGACAGCAGGGACCTCTTTGACAAAGATCGCAGGCATAGCAATACTCGCCCTTGCAGCGATAATGCTTGGCGTGATGGCATGGCATAAGCATATGAGGAAGATCTACGAGAAGACTGCAGAGAAGATAAACATAAACGACTTTTTCAATGATACTAAGAAGAAATGATTTTTTCTTTTTTATAATATTTTTATTCTTTTATAATCTCTTCTGCTCCCTGACCAATCTCCAGCAGCCGACCTTTATCCTGTGGATATTCTTCTTATGGAAAAGCTGCGATGCTTTCAGCGGGAAATCAAACCCATAATAGTTCGCTATCCTGAAGCCATTGTCTGACGAGATCTTCTCTATGAAATTCTTCGATGTCGCCTTATGGAAAGAATATATAGAATCTGATATCTCAAATGCTTTCATAAGGAAATCCCTGTCCGCATGCTTCTGTTTTGTGCCGAAAGGGGGGTTCTGTATGACCGTGTCGACGTTCTCCTTGAAATCATTGACATCCTTGACTATGAAAACGGCCTTGTCCTTGTCCAGGATCGTGAATCTGCTCAGGTTTTCCTTTGCTATGGCTATCGCTTTTTCGTCAGAATCCACAAAATAGACGAGCTTTGCGCCCAATAAGAGGGCTCCGATGCCGAGGATGCCTGTGCCGCAGCCGAGGTCTGCGACGGCCTTGTTCTCGATATCCCCTTTGAAATATGCGTCCCAGAGGACTTCTGCGCCGAACTCAGAGTCCATGGGATATTGCTCTGTCTTCACGTCAGGATTCTCGAATACCTTGAGCTTGGATAATTCGATTGCTAATCTTGATTTGGAGTTCAGGTATGGCATATTATGAAACTTGTTTTGGTAAGTTTATAAATTTTTACTTGATAATATTTTGAGCATATAATCTTAAAAAATGAGCGTGTTAAAAAATCAAAAACCGGCCCACCCCTATCTGATAAACCAACTCATATCCCGCCCCGTCGCATGAATGTGCTCAGAAGCCCGGCGAGAGGGCACATATTTTGAATAATCTATCCCTTCTTCTTCGCCAGGTACCTTGCGGCTTTCAGCAAAGCCATGCATCCCTGGCCCGCTGCGATTATGTACTGGTATTCATGGCCTGAAGCGCAGTCTCCTGCAGCGAAGATGCCCTCTACGCTCGTATTTGTCCAGCCGTCCACCATTATGTGCCCATGCTCATCTGTCTTCACAAGGCTCATGAACCTGTCTGTGTTGGGGATCCTGCCTGCTTCGACAATGACTCCTTTGACATAGATCTTCTTTATCTTGCCTTCCTTCTCATAGACAATGGCTTCCACAAAATCTTTTCCAAGGATCTCTTTCACTCTCGCCCGGCTTATCATCTCGACATGGGCATTGTTCTTTATCTTCTCTATCAAGGATTCATGGGCCATGAGCTGCTCTGCTGAATCTATCATATATATCCTGTCTGCGATCTTCAGCATGAAATCCGCTGCCTCTAATGCAGAATTGCCTCCGCCTATTATCGCCACTTTCTTGTCCCTGAACAACGGCCCGTCGCATATCGCGCAGTATGTCACGCCCTTATTGGCGAGCCTTTCTTCTCCTGGCACACCAAGTTTTCTCGCCCTTGCCCCTGTCGCTATGATCACTGACCTTGTCTCGTAATCCATCTTGCCTGTGATGACCCTGAAATTATTGTTCTTTATCCCCTCAATCCCCTGGACCTCCTCTATCTTTATGCCTATGCCGTTGAATTTCATCTGCTCCATCAATACCGTAGAGAATTCTATTCCGGTCGTCTTTACGATCCCGGGATAATTGAGGACCTCATTGCTCAGGTTCATCTGTCCTGCGAAATCGCTCGAGAATATGAGGAAATCCATGCGTTTCCTCGCTGCATAGATGGCTGCAGTCATGCCTGCGATGCCAGCCCCGATTATTATTGTGTCTTGCATTGGCCTCTTTTTTTGTCGATCAAATACCGCTAATCATTCTCATAATTATACCATCCCCTGAACTGATAGACGAATGCATTGATCATCTTAGATAGCTTGATGAGGCTGTCCCTATCTATTGCCTTATCCTGGCCATTATTTTGCCCCAGCTCTCTTATCTTCTCCTTCACCAGGTCAACGAACCTGGAGCTGTTGACAAATTCAAAATTAGCGTCATAGTGGTTGTCTAAACTTCCGTCTTCGATCGCTCCATAGACTTTTTCCTTGATAGCATCACGGACAGCAACTCCCAATTTGAAGACTGCGCTTTCGGTCCTCTCATCCTCAGGGGAATCATATATCAGCCTGTCCATCTCGCTGAGGAATTCTTTTTCTGTCGAATCCAGCTTCTTTATCATATGCTCTCCTTTGACCAAAGCAGAGAACAGGCTGTGGAATGTCTGCACATCCTGCACCTTTTTTATCACAGTCAGTTCTATCTCAAACTGCTGTTTGATGTGGGATATCAGCCTTTCAGGGTCATTTGATCCGGCAAGAAGTTTTTCTGTCAGGTGCATCTGGTTCTTCAGGATGTTGTATATGTAATGCGATAACCAATATGCATACTCATGCTTTGTTTCTGCATAGGCCAGGCATTGCTCAAGCCTGTGCAGTCTTTTGATCTTCAGGGAATGCTCCATCCATTCCAGGTCAGAAATCAGCTCTTCCTCCTCTTTCTGTTCGTCATGGATATCGACCAGTTCTGTCTGCAGGATCTTTTTCAGCGCCAAAAGGTCAGTTTTAAAATTGCTGCCTGCTTTCAATCTCTCAATGATGAGCTTCTTTTCAGGGATGGTCCCAAGATATCCGTTCAGGTTCTTTATGATGGCCTCATCATCAAGCTTTATCTCTTTTGCAGCCGTTTCCTCTGAGCCGAAGAGATGATCCAGTATTTTCATATGGCTGAGGAGGCACGAAGTGTTAATAAATTTTTCTCTTTATCATCCTTTAAACCGCTTTATGGCCCTTAACAAACAAGTTTATTAATCGTTTTTCCCGGAAACCAAAATCTTTATATAGAATCCCATTACCCCAACATAATATTGTTATTGGGGGTGTAATACGTGGAGTCAAAAGAGGTAGAGACATTAGTCCACAAACATGTCCTGCCGCTTAATGAGCAGATAAAGGCAGCTTTCAGGACAGTCCAGGAGGAATTCGAGGACCATCTGGATGCGATCAATGAGAACACCCAGGAACTGCAGCACCATCACGACGCAATCTCTGAGCTCAACAGGAAGCTCGAGAAGATCAATGAGAGGATTGACGAGATGCAGCTGATGATAAAGCAGGTCTATATGGACAAGAGGGACATAAGCCTCAATTTCGACGAGCAGAAGATATTCTTGCTTTTGTACACGCATGAGAACGGCTATCTTTCGTTCGATGAGATCTCAGCGAAGACAGGATTCTCTCCTGACTATACGAGGAGCATGATAAACTCCATGCTTGACAAGGGCATATCGATGATCAGGGAGATCATAGATGCGAAGCTTTTCTTCAGGCTTAACCCGAGGTTCAGGGCGATGCAGGCGAAGGAGAACATCGTGCAGATAGAGCCTGCTGTCGTGAGGCAGTTCGAGAACAGGATGCTGGGAAGCTTCTTCTGATTTTTTTGTTATTTTTTTCTCAGAAAACTATCTTGATTTATAACCTGCGACAGAACTTTCAACAATACCCATTATATCGGCAGCAGACAGGCCTTCTTTCCCATTCCTCCTTTTCAGGCTGTTATTGAGATCATTCCCGAAATCTGTGCATACCTTAAGCCTCTCCCTGAAATTATGCCCTGAAAACCTGTCTGCAACATTATCTTCGGGCTTCTGGCAACAGAATACCTTGCCTTTAACATAGCCATACGCAGGCAGCTGTTCACGATAACTGCAATTCCCGCAGGAGATCTTATTCAGCGCAAACTGGAATGCATAGTCAAGGCATTTCCTCATCAGATTGCTGTATTCGGGCTGAGAAAGATTGCCTGCTATTATAGGGAATACATGCGGGGCGTAATCATAGACGCTGAATGCAGCTGAAGGGTGCTTGATATCCTTCCTGCAGTCATATACTGTTTTAGGGATGTGCACATTCATTGGCGGGAATCTCTGTGCAAGTACAGAAGCCATGACATGTGCGACAAGAGAATTTCCTGCATATCTCGCTGCCTTTGCGATGTCCTCCTTCGATTCTTCGGGAGGTTCTTTTTTTGCGACCGAGAAAGGGATCACTGCTCCGATCTTGATTATGATTCCTGCGATGTGCTCACTTTTTGCAAGGATCTTATCTAAATCCCATTTCTCTCCGAGGAATTTAGGATCTACTCCTACTTCACTGCTCACTTTCACTGTTCTCACCAACCGGCTCACTTTTTGCTGAAGTTGCTTTTAAATATTTTGTTTATGCCTGTTTTTTGGGGTTGCTGTTGTTTTTAAGCACTCACTTTTTGGGCCTATTATAGCTTTATACCGGCAATTGTCTGGGTTTTGCCGTTCTTGATTATCCCGACAACGTTTTGGTATTTTTTCTGTTTTTAGTTGGGTGTATTTCGACACGTTTAAGGGACTTTAAAGAATACAAAATGGTATAATAATGGCTATAAACTGGGTATAATAAAGGAATAGACGAAAATAGCCAAAAAGCTTTAAGCCTCTACAGAAGGTTTTTGCTCAATTTCTAATGTCTCTGGCTCCTCTTCCTTTTCATCAATCGCATTTATCCTTTGGGTTTCTGAGATTTTCTCGTTTTTTACAGAGCGCTGCAATTCTCTTATGAGTTTTTGGGTGTTATCCAGGTTATCCTTGATGACACTCATGGATTTTTCAAATGCTTTTTCCAAGGTATTCCCATTCAGCTTGTAGCCTATGATCACCTTCCCTTCATTGATATAGCTTGTTTTGACGATCAGACTCAGCTCTGTCCATCTGCTGAGGTAGTCATACATCGTCTGCCTGGAAATGCCTGCAAATGTCCCCATATCTTCGACTGTCATTATCGCCAGCTCTGGATGCTTTTTTCTGTAGGATTCCTTTGAACGCTCGTAGAGCTCTAATAATGTCTGATGCATCTTGTCTGTCGAGCCTTTTTTCCTCGGCATGAGGCCTATCCTGTTAAGGATGATCTTAGAAAGCTCCTCTGCTGAAGGGTTCAAGCCGGGCTCGTGGCTCGTCAGGACTATTTTTTCTGTTGCGAATTTGATCACCTCTTACTGGAAAATTCTGGTGTTATGGTTTATAAGCTTTTGGGATTATGGCGACAGATGGAAGAAAAAAGATGGTAATCTTTTAGAGTTGATTGAAGGTTTTAGCAGGTAATTTTTGTTTGATATTATAATAAATCAACAATATTTGCGGGGGAACGCCGTTCCCCCCGTCCCCCTCCTACACTTTGCTAGGCTACGGAGCAATCTAGCGAGGCAACAACAATGGCGCTGGCGAGCCGGGGGTTGCCCCCTACGGGGTGGCGAGTCGGGCAAAGCCGAAGGCTTTGACCGTCAGCTGCCAATTTTGTTGTTGCCGAGCTTACATTTTCATCAAAAATCTCCAATCTCTGCCAAAACCTTCCTGTCAAAATCCAATTTAACCCAATAGAGCCATCATCTCCTCTTAGGTATAGGTTTATCATGGCTAAAACAGGCCATTTCTGCCTGAAAATTTTAGTTTATTTTTTATTCGGGATAATGCCGAAAAAGGTGTTTTTGGAAAAACGGCAGATTCTGGGATAATACCCTAAGACCCCCAATATTCTGGGATCATCCCGAAATTTTCTGGAAAACGAGTTTGAGGGGTCCCGAATGAAGAACCAAGGGGGAACGATGGAAGATCTGGAAAGATGGACAAATGGAGGGGTTTGAGTTGGTATTATGGGATAATGGCGACGGCACTGAACCAGTATACTATTTATTGAGAATTTTTTTGCATTTACCATCAATACATTTAGCCACATACCCTTCAGGATTTTCATATGTGGTCTCGCACGCAGGACATGTTCTTGGCTGCTCGCAATTTTTATTAATCCAATTGATATAATTTTCAGTAGTCATTGCAATTACATCATCACTTGAAATATCCATCCAGCATGGCAGACAGCATTTAAACTCAAAAAATTCACAGTCTGAGTCCTGCTCACATGGCTTGATTTCTTGACATTCCCCATCAATACAGCTGCAATTAGGCTTTGGTCCCTTTTCTTCCTCAGAACAAAACCTCGCACAATCTTCTCTTGGTTCATCCGTTTTTTTAACACAACCCATATAACTGCAACTACAAGAGGAGAATACTGCTTCACATTCACCATCTTGGGTGCAGGAGTTGTTTATGCTTGATTGGTCTGTTGTAAGGATTTGTTCATCGCATCCGCTGATTAGAATCAACACCAAGGCCAGGAATAAGAGCGCTTTTTTCATATATCCAAAACAGGGCAAAGGAAGTTTTTAAAGGTTGTTGTGTGGATGATTCCGACGGGTGGGAACTGGTGTAGGGATTTGTGAGAATTAAATGATATCCATAATTTCCCGTGTATTAAACACTTTTATGCCTTTTGCCTTTTTTAGTCTTTTATTAGTTATTGAAAATGGCGTAAGCCATTTTCTGGCGGTTTAAAGAAAATTCCGACTAAAGTCGAGATTTTCAGACTTGCGAACAAGTTCGCAAGTAATACCTCGCACTTTAGTGCGATTGCACCATTTTCAAGACTAAAAACTCGCTATCAATGCGAGGCGCGTAATACTCCGGCCAACAGAAAATCTGCGGATTTTCTTAGTTGAGTCACTTCGTTCCTCAACTTTAGGCCGGAGATAGTCACCGAGCTAAGCGAGCGTGACTATGAACATCGCAATGTTCAGTAGCTCCGAGTGCGAGTTTTTATTATAATGGCTGTTCTTGGAGAACTGATACTTTTGTTACTAAACTAACAAGAATAAGGGGCAAGGAGATAAAAGTCCCCTTAAATAAAAGAAAAAATGATAATAAAACAGCTCAGCATTGCTCAGCAGAGAACCTCAACTGTTAACAATTTGTTTACAGTTGAAATACACCCCCTGTATCCAGGTGACCACAAAAACACTCAAATGTGGTCAACCAAACCCTCGCAACCTTTTTATAACCCCTCATCCCCAACAACCGCATGAACCGCATCCTCCAAACAGCCATCTTCATCTCACTCTTTTTAGCCATCTACATATCCCTCAATTCTTACGTCACACTGAGATTAGGCTCATTGTTAGGCATAAAACGATATTACCTCTACTTCGTCATCGCATTCGTGACTCTCGGGCTTCCCGCTACCATGTTCATCGAGAACAGGTTTCCCAATATCATAACAAAGGTCATCTACACAGTCTCTGCATTGTGGATGGGAGCCCTGCTTTTCCTATTCGTCACATTAATCCTTTACGAACTGATCCGTCCTTTCTACAGCGTACCTTTCGCAGGATTCATCATTCTAGGAATAACATTGATCTTAAGCTTCATCTCAATCATAAACGCCTCAACTATCGCTGTAAAACACATAAATGTCCCATTAGGAGCAAACGTAACAATAGCCCAGATATCAGACCTCCATGTCGGCACGATAAGAAACTCAGCCTACCTGAAGGAAATAGCATATCTCATCAACAAGGAAGACCCTGACATAGTCATGATAACAGGGGATTTAGTCGATGCATCAGCTCCTCTCCATAAAAGCATGTTCAGCCCGTTCAACCAATTGAGGGCCCCGGTCTACTTCGTCACAGGCAACCATGAGACCTATGAAGGAGTGGACAAGGTATACGCCCTCTTCGAAGGCACTAAGATAACCCCCCTGAAGAACCAGGCCGTGAAATGGGACGGCATACAGGTCGTAGGCATAGAGTTTTCCACAGATAAAACCTACTTGAAGCAGCAGCTCTCAAAGATGAACATCACGCAGCCTTCTGTATTGATGTACCATCCTCCGATGAGCATGGAAGACGCAAAAGCAGCAGGCATCAACCTCCAATTATCAGGCCACACCCACAACGGCCAGATATTCCCGTTCAACTTCATAGTGCAGCTGGTCTTCAATAAGATCCGAGGATTATATGACCTCGACGATTTCTACCTCTATATCTCCCCTGGCACAGGCACATGGGGGCCTTATATGAGGTTGGGATCGAGGAATGAGATTACTATAATAAAGCTGAATGTCTAAATCCCCCCCACTAGGGGGCAAGCATCACCAGAAGAAATCCTCGATCTTGATATCCCTCCTCTCGACACCCATATTTGAGAGGGCTTCCTTAACGCACCTTTTCATCGGCTCAGGTCCGCAGATATAGAACACACATCCGGATATATCATCAACATGCCCCTTAATTATCTTTTCATCAACATAGCCTTTCCTGCAAACGCCATAATCCTTATCTTCATCGCTCAGAACATATAATTTCTTTAGCTTCTTCATAGAATCAAGCTCTTTCCTGAATATGATGTCCTTGTAATTCTTGGATCCATAAACCAGCACAATATCTTTTTTCTTTTTCCCGCCCCTCATCGCCCTTATCATGCTCATGAAAGGGGTTATCCCGACGCCGCCAGATATGAATACATGCTTCTTTGCAGAATCGTCCATTATGAATGCCCCGAAAGGCCCCTCGACAAAAACCCCGTCTCCTTTCTTCAGCGCAGAAACAGCCTTTGTGAATCTTCCCTGCAGTTTTATCGTGAACTCAAGATACCTGCTGCTGGGGGCGCTGGATATTGTGAACGGATGCCTTGTGTAGAGGCTCTTCAGCCTGAGGAAGCAGAACTGGCCAGGCTTGAATCCCATCTTATTGCTGCTTTCGAGCGCAACAGTGAATGTGTCTTTTGTCTCCCACTTCAGCCATGCAACTTTAAACTTGTTCTTTCTCTGCCTGATCTTGTACGAGAACCTGTAAACTGCACCCAGCGGTATGATAAGGATAAAGAACCAAATCATGATCCTTATCGGCAGTCTGCCTGTGTCAGAGCCCGTATTCAGCGCATGATACACGACCATTGCGAAAAGAGCGTAATTAAGCATGTGGATGTATTGCCATAAACCATAATGGATTCTCTTATGGACGGCAGATGCGGCCATCATGATGCAGAAAACATACAATGACAATATGCCCATTGCAAGCGGAAGAATAGCGAAATCAGGCACTATGAAATCCCTTATCTTCCCCGTCGAAAATATGAGCAGAAGAGGATGCGAGATTATGAGGATTGCGGCTGCTGTTGCATACTTCTTATTGAAACTGATTATCCTGTCAAGTCCGTAATATCTGTCAAGGAATCTTGAGGTGTCGCCGATGAATATGAGCGATGAGAGCATGAAGAAGCACAAAAGCCCCGCGAATCTCACTGATTCTCTCATGAAATCGCTTAATGATGCACTATCGCCCAGAGGCCAGAATATTGCGTATGAAATCACAAAAAAAGAGAAAATAAATGATATTGCCGCAAAAAAAGTTATTGTCTTTCTTGCCAATTTAAGGTGATCATTCAACAATGATCTTTCCTCTCATCTGCATGTGGCCGCTGCCGCACGGTATGAGGCAGTACCATGCGAACTCTCCTTTCTTGTCTGCTGTGAACTCAACAGTGTTCTCGCCTTCTGCATTGAAATCAGGGATCATTATGCCGTGAGGCGTGTCAACATTGTTTATATTGATCCTGACATCATCCCCCTGCTTGACCCTTATCTCATCAGGGGTATAACTGAATCTGAAAGCATCCACATCGTATTCCTTCACGCCATCTACATCTGTCACTGCCTGGCCTGTTGAGGCATTCTTCGCGCATCCTGCAAGCAGCAGAACAACCAAAATCAAGATCATCTTTTTCATGTTAAACCTCAACCACTTATCGCCCTGCGGCGGTTTTATAAATCTTATGAAAGACAAATCCATGCCTATCCCCTCATTAAATTTATATATGACTTCTTACCCACCCTCCCCATGGCAATGTCAAAGAAAGACCTTGAGAAGAGATTCAAGGACACAAGGGAAGAGCTTCAGGCATTAGAAGCGAAATGCAAGGACGGCGGCGGGACAAAAGAGGACTACATAGCGCTTGCGAAGCTGAGAAGGAAGATGAAGTGATGTCATCTTTTCTTCAGGAAATCCTTTATCAATCCTTCGACAACAGCAGACATCTTCATGTCATTCTTCAGGCAATATGACCTTAACTTGTTCATCAGCTCTTCATCTATAGTGAAATTATATCTTCCTTTATAATTGGCCTTCCTGAGCTTGCCTGTCCTGTCGAATTCTTCAAGCGTCTCAAACAGGCCTTTGTTCTCCTTTATTATCTTCCTTGCCTTTTCAATGAATTGCGCCATTTCTGATCAGCCTCGCTATCTTATTTATGTCATCTATGCTTTTTTTCGATATCTTATGCACCATCTCGACCATCTTCTGCTTGTCGCATTCTATACCTTCATAATCAAGATAGACCAATATCAATGCAAGCGCCGTCCTCTTGTTGCCTTCACTGAAAGCACGGTCTGCAAGCATGCTTCTTGCAAGGTAGCTCAGCTCATAAAGCCAGCTTTTCTTCTGCTTGATGATGCCCAGCGCGAAGTCAAGGGAACTTTCGTTATGGAACTCTCCTTTCTCGCCTATCTCTATGTTCAGCGAGATCATGTCTTTCTTGTTTATCTCCATTTTATACACACTTATACACATTAATGTGTATAATTAATATATAAATCTTTCGTTTTTCAGGCGGTTTTATGAGAATGTGTTTTCGGACTCCCCCCCTCCCCCCTCCAAAAACCAAGCATTTATAAAGGGACGCTTTTTCTGTATATGATTGAGGTATTAATATGAAAGGAAAAGTAAAGTTTTTCAACGCTATGAAAGGCTTCGGCTTCATAGCAGGAGAAGATGGCAAAGAGTATTTTGTGCACAAGACCGGCTTGAATGAAGGTGTTGTCATAAACGAAGGTGACTCAGTCACATTCGAAGTTACCCAGGGAGATAAAGGCCCTAAGGCAGACAAGGTTTCAAGAGACACAGAGTAGAATTTCTAATTTAGTTTTTCTATTTTTTTGTGCAACATAGTCGGAGCTATATCCCTGACCCTGGATACCAAAACACTTAAAAACCGGGGTTTTTACGTCAATTATCATGAAGATATTACTGGTATACCCTCCGTTCTGCACGCCTGCAAGCCCGTCTTATTCCATAACCCATCTCCGCTCATTCCTGAAGAGCAACTGCGATGAGGACATAGAGGCCATCGACCTGAACATAGAATTCCATAAAATAAGGTTCCCGGGATACAAAGGGTATTATGGCGACATCTCGAATTGGGATGATTATAAGGATACTACAGACGATTTCAACAGGCTGTCGCTGAAGACATATTCCGACAGCAACAGGGATGTGGTGAATGGAAAAAAGCCCGCATTGTTCGATGATATGCTTTCGATGATAAGAAAGAGAAAGCCTGATGTAGTCGCATTGAGCATAGTCTATTCAAGCCAGGCTTTCTATGCATACTCCCTGATAAAAGAGCTCAAGGCCTCAGGGATAAGGGCAGTGATAGGAGGCCCTGCTGCGAATGAGATACTTGCAGGCATAGCAGATGCTGCATTGGAGAATGAGACCGATCTTCTGGAGTATGTGACGAAGAATAAGCCAGCTCATGATGGGCTGAAGCTCGATTATGTGATAGATTTCTCGATATATAATCTTGAAGATTATTTCACGCCTGTCCCTGTCATCCCATTGAAGACATCTTCAAGCTGTTTCCATAAGGGCTGCGCTTTCTGCTCCCATTTCGACAAGGCGAGATATTGCGAATTCCCGATAGAATCCATAACAAGCACCATCATCAAATCAAAACAGCGATATTTCTTCCTGATAGATGACATGATCCCGAAAAAAAGGCTGCTTGAGATCGCCGAGGCATTCACGCCATTGAAGATAAGATGGGCATGCCAGCTTAGGCCAACAGGGGACCTCGACCTTGAGACGCTGAAAATACTGAGCCGGTCAGGCCTGGTGATGGTGATGTGGGGCGTCGAATCAGGCAATGACAGGATACTGAAGCTCATGAACAAAGGCACAGAATCCTCTGCGATAGAGAAAGTGCTTTCTGATTCCCATGAAGCGGGCATAAAGAACGCATTGTTCATCATCTTCGGTTTCCCGACCGAGAGAAGAGAGGAGTTCCTCGACACCATGGATTTCCTTTCGAGGAACAAAGGCAATATCGACATGCTCTCTGTGTCCGTCTTCGGCCTGAAGAAAGGGACGCCTGTCTACAATAATCCCGGAAAGTTCGGCATAATGGGGATCACAGAGGAAAAAAGGACAATACTTGAGCCCAAGCTGAGCTACAAGGTGAGCTCAGGCCTTTCGCAGGAGGACGCTGAGAAGCTGAAGAAGGGCTACAAAAGGACGATAGACAAGATGAACAGGTATCCTGACACGATGAATTATTTCAGGGAGCACATGCTGTGCTTGATATCCGGCCGAAATGCTTAAATACCTATCCTCCTCACCCCACTAAAAGAGGTTCTTTTTTATCAGACATAAAAGTGAGCAGGCATGGAACAACAGACTCCGGAATCTATCCTTGGAAGCCTTGAGAAGAATCTCAGGCCTTATGACGAAGCTATGGCTATAAGGGAAAATAGCAGAAGGATAAAAGACCATATAAAAAATAGGGGGTTCGGGGGGCTTGCAGAAGACCTTAATGAAATGGCGCCTTTTTTCGGATTTGAGCCTTCTTTCAATAAGCGCGATTTTGAAGGTTCGGTTTGCTATCCTGACCGCGCATTCGAAGAAGAGTATAAGAAGAAGCATTTTCTGCCTTTGATAGGATGGGGGGTATTGGTGCCTATGAAAAAATGGGCGAATCTCGCTAATAAGCTCGCGCAGCCCCCGACCCAGCTCGGGAAGACAATAGACTATGTCTTATTCCAAAAAACTTCTCTTGGTCTTGAGAGCACAGGCATCTCTTTCCATGCCAAGAGAGACATTAATGATAACCTTGAATATGACTCCCTTTATCATGAATCCGGATTGTATTCCGAGATTGCGGCCCTATGTTCGCAGATTTTCACAAACAAGATAAGATATTGCTTCTTGGCACAGATCACATTCGACCACAGGATAGTCAGGGAGCTCGGCGCAATGAGGGCTGAAAACATGAAGCCGGAAGAGATGAAAAGAGGCCTGATGGGGTGCATAGAACAGAATGTCGAAAACATACCCTGCTGGCTCAATGTGCCGGAAGCGGTGATTGAACAGACAAGGGACCTTTACGCAGGCGTTTTCAGCGAAATTTTTTTAAGGATCCCCAGGGCAGTCGACGCAGTATCGGAATTGAAAGAGAAAATCGGGCCTATGCTCACTCCGATGATATTTTCAGCGGGCTCTACAGAGCAGGATTTAGAGAAGGAGATCATCCTTTCACCTCTCAGGGGGATATGCAGGCTGAGGGATTATGTGCGCTCTGGAGATATAAATCAAGGGCAGATCAAAGGGGCCCTGGAAAAGATAGGATATCATTGAGATAGTCCAATCCTGAAGAGGCGGGCTAAAAGACCGATTCATCTCTTCATGTCCTTGAATTTCACAGAATGCTGCTCTCCTGCGCTGCCCCAGTTCTCCATCGCTGTCTCATGGATGACTATCGTGACAGCCTGGGCAGGGATCCCCATCCCGACAAACACATCTGTGACCTTCTTCATCACATCTGCCTTGCTTTTCTTGTCCATGGGCCATGTCTCTATTGTGATTATCGGCATAAAACCACCTCAGACAAAGGGGGAAAGAGGATGTTTATAAAAGTTTTCATAACAAATTATTTAGAAGGCTTATTATAACCATTTTCGGATGCTTGTTTTGTTGAGGCATTGATATCATAAACTCCCCCATGGCCAAAAACCATAAGGCCGCCTTTCCTTGCCTCTTCTATTATCCTCATTATGGACTGCAGTGCAGCCTGGTCAAGCGCAGCCCTCTCAATAACATCGTCTGTCTGCCAATCTTTTGTCGGGATGTTTGAGCCATAGACTGCAGCCCTCTGCATTTCAGGGTCTTTTTTAAGCGCCATTTTGAGGTATCTTTTGTCGCAGATGCTGTCGCCCGCGAAAACTATCCTTCCTGTCCTGTATTCTTCTCCTGTCTCAAGATTTACCATCACAATTCCCTCCCTGTCTTCAATTGTGAATGCCTTGTTCGCCGGTGCATGGCCTTCTGCGTCGTATATCTTCAATCCCAGCGGCCTGCCTGCATGATGGTTAGTCCTGTACCTTATGAATTTGCTGCTTGTTATATCCCTCTGCCTGTGGCCCTCATAGAATCTCCTGAAATTATTGAATCTTTTGCTGTCATTCGGCCCCAACACGACATCGAGCAGTTTGTCATTCTCATCAGCCATCCAGTAGGAATTCCTGAACATGTCATTGTTCCCGTTGTGGTCAGGATGCGAATGGCCGTGGTATATGCTTCTTACATATTTTACAGGGTTGCATCTCTCTTCCCTTGCGATGGTTTCAAGCGATTTTCCAAGTATTTCCCTGTCAGCGAAATCGCCGGAGTCGATCATGTAGATGCCATGCGATGACCTCACCCAGAGGACTGTGCCTCCTCCTGTCACTTCCCTCCCCAGCTTCTGCGAGAATTCCCTTTTCCTTCTGCCTTCTTCGATATCCGTCAGGATCTGCATTATATTTTCATCAGGGCCCGCTGTGCATGTTCCCTGGACAGCAATATAGATCCTAATTGTCATTTTGCATCAGCACCTTTTGTTGCGTCATCTCATCCCTCGATTCTCCTTGCGATATAATCCGCAGCTTCCTTCATTGCGGAGATCTCATGAAGCCCCACTGCAGGTCTCTTCGCCTTATCAGCCATCGTCACAACGAACTTTATCCTGGATTCAGACGGTTCCGCCCAGCTCTGGCTTCTCTTTGCATCAAGACGGAAGTTATCGCCGCAATATATGAATTCAGCAGGGCATCTTTTGTACATTGGCGCTTTTCCTGGCGCATATGAGAGAAAATCCTGCCATGCCCCGACCTGTTTTTTTGTGATAGGCAGAGGGATGAGTATGTCGCTGAAATCTATGCCCTGCTTATCGCCGGCCATGCGGTCCACGCCGAAACCCACGATGACTACAGAGCCGTCATTTATCATGTGATTATTGTTTTTTATTGCTGATTCTACAAACATCTTCCTTGTAGCATAATTGCCTGCGGCTTCAAGGATATGATTCGCCCCATACAATTGAGTATGGATCTCACCGACCCTGAGAAGCGAGTCTCCGCTGAAAAAACCTTTTATGACATCAACGATGGTCTCATTCCCGGACCTGATCTCTTCCTCTGCTGCTTTCCTTATCGCAACTACGGCGGGATTCTCACCATTCAGCCAGGCATGGGCATAGAAATCGATCACTGCTTTTGCCAGAATGCGCTGGTTTTTTGCGAATACCCTGTTCATGTAGTCTGCACGTATTATCTCTTCTGCAAATGCTTTTTGGTGAATCGCTTGCGCCATTTTGACCTTCTAAAGAATATCAAAAAGAAAAAACTACCTGTATACTTTCTTAGTATCAGCTTCAAGCAGCCTTACCTTCCTCTCAAGCTCGTAGATCCTCTGCTTCATGTCCCTCTGGTTGCTGTTCAAGAAAAGTATCCACTCATTGAGGCTCTGCTTCAGTTCCATGACTTCCTTCTTCATCTTCCTGAAAGAGTTCGCCACTTTGCCTGTAAAGTCGATTAAAACCATTTATACCACCTAATGACGTTATTTTGATATATCTTAATGTTATTACTTAATAGTGATTAACTTATATATAAAGCTTTCGGTCGGAGATTGTTAAGCCCATCTGCTGAAAATCCGTAAACGTGATTTTCAAGTGATACGCAACAGCAAGGACCATCTCGCTTTGCTCGATGGTCCGAATAATTTGCGCAGTTGTGCTCGAAAAGTGGGTTGCACGCCACCAATCCAATAAAAAAAGAATTCAATAAAAAAATAATAAATATCTACCCCACATAGCTCAGCCTTTTCTTCATCTGCATGTCAGATGTCGTCTTGCTCTTCTCCAGCAGACCTTTTATCTTGCTCTCGAATTTCTGGGCCTGCGCCATCAAAGGCTTAGTGTCTATCTTCAGCCCGAGCAGTTTATCCAGGATCTCGATGATTTTTGCGGCAGCGATGCTGTCCGGCAATGCAGAATGCGTCTCAGCGAATATGCAGCTCAATGGCAGTGATTCAGCATCGAGAAGCATGGCTCCTGTGACCCCGAGTATGATCCCTTCCTTCAAAGGCCCGATGTTGTTCTTTGCGAATATCTTCCTTGAATCATCGTTTGTTGTATAGTAAAAGCATTTTGATTTTTCTGCTTCTTCTGTTGGAGAAGCGACGCCTTCAAGCCCTATGACCTGCCTTGCCTTGAGCTCTTTCGCAAGGTTCGTTATCGCGTCTGCGAGCTTCCATTCTATGCCCTGGACGCTCGTTATGATATGCACGATGAGTATGTTCGTCTTCTTGTCATAGAATATCCCTATGGGGTTGACTATCTTGCTGTCATGTATCGCTATCATCGCAGGTATCTCATCGGATTTTATCACTCCGATCTGCTCTGCCTTCAATTGCTCTATGAGAAATTCAGTCGTAATCGTCCCGACAAGCCCGAATCCCGGAAAACCCTCGATTATTATGGGGTTCATGGGCCTTTTCCTGAGTTCAATCTTCATTCTACACCTCTTTTAAGCACTAAAATCAGGGAAGTATATAAATTTTTTTGAAGACGCCTGATATGCGGTTTGTATATGGGATTATATCGTAACCTTTATATATAGAAATGCTTATTTTGGGCTTATCAGGCAGGCCTATTACCTAGAAAAGAAGGTGAATTGATGAATAAAAGGCGATTTAAGTTATTTTTAGGCATATTTTTCCTATTCACTCTCTTCTCGACAGCAGTCTATGCCCAGGGGAATCCTTTTGATGTGATATTCAGGGCAGTTGAGAGGATAGGGCCGCTGTATGCGAAATATTTCTATGCAATCGACTGCATAATGTATGCAGTTATCCTCATCGGCGCAGCGCAATATGCGCTTAATCAGCAGTTCGAAGGCAGAGGAGGCAAAGCAGTCATAATAGGCCTTGGCTCTTCTCTTGCGATTGCAGCTTCATACTTTGAGTACAGGCAGGGCGCCAGCGGCTTCAAGCTGATAGGCAATCTTGCGCCTGCTGCAGTGATACTCACATTGATACTTTTCATGTTCCTTTTCTACAGGCTGTTCACAAACCTGGGGGCGAACGGAAGGGTCGCAGGCATGCTGATGTTCTCGATAGGCTTCTTCTACATCAACTCACAGTTCCCGCAGATAGGCGCATGGGCGATAAGCAAAGGCGACTGGCTCGCCTTTGTATGGGCCATACTCGAGGCAATGGCAATCATAATGTTCGTATGGGGAATAATAGAATTGATCGCCATGTTCGTAAAGGCAAGCGGTGTCGGAGGAGGGATAAGCAGCATGTTCTCGCCGAGAGACAGGACAGCCGACACGACAAGAACCGCACCGACAACAGCAAGGGACGAAGTAGCGCCTCCTTCTACAGAGAGGGAAGAGCCCGAGTATGATATAAAACGTCCTGGTTTCATAGAAGCTTTTGTCACAGACCTGAGGAACAATCCTCTTGCAGGAGTTGATGTGATAGCGATAGGGGCATCCGCAGGAGTCCCGAGACAATGGGCTTTCTGGAGGAGAAGGTCGCCTTTCTGGAGAGAGGAGACAGGCGATGATGGCAGGGCAGTGATCAAGGTCCCTTCGGGAAACCTGAGAGTAGAGGCGAACGGAAGAGGATGGAAATTCTATGACCTCACATGCGCGAACGTGAAGACGACATTCGTGATCGTAGAGGCCGGTCAGACAACGACAATAGCGATAAGGATGAGGAAGGATGAGACGCAGCCTAATCCGCACATAATCAATGTAGAGACGCAGCAGGGAAATACACGGGATGAGAACCAATATCATTTCGTAGGGAGAATTGATTGAAGATGGTTGATACTGATCAGCAGATAAGGGATAAATTGACGGAGATAAGAGGCATATTTGATGGTCTCTCGCGTATTTATTATTATCCTGATCCTCAAAGCCGAAATAGGATTCATGGCGATCCCCATCTAAACAATATGGACCTTTATGTGAGCGGTTTTGATGAACTGGACGCCCTCATGACCCGCAATCCGAATCTTCAGCCTTATGACAATGATCTCGTTGTGATTGCAAGATCTGCACTGAAGACGATGGCATGTCTGAGGTTTTTTGCAATCGGCGCCCGAACCAATAACGATGAAAGACTTCTTAATGACTGCATCAACCACTCAAGGACAGTTCTACGAGGCATAAACAGCATCAACCAGAAATTATCAACATCACATACTAATCTGCCTGATCTCACTTCAATGATCCTCCAATTGAGGGTGGCAATCCACGAGGTCATCGATGAATGCACACAATATGCAGGAGAGATGAGGGCAAGAGCACAGGCAGCAGGAGGCCAAGGTGCCGGAGCAGGCCAAGGCGGCGACACAGGCGGAGAAGATGGAGGCGATGGCGGTGATGGGGGAGCAGGCAGCGATGACGACAGGGTGCTCGAAGAAGGCCCGATGGATTATGTCATCTACCTCATTTATGATGCTACGCTGAAGAAGAGTTTTGTTGACACGCTTCCAAAAGAGAAATGGGTCAATACAGGAAGGTGCAGGAAGGTCGGCCAGGGGAGAGCGAGGAGAGGAGAGGAATTCAGGTATCCCCCTGCAGGGCAGACAGGATTGATGGCTTCTGATTTCATCGGCCCAAGAGGGGTTTTCAGGAGAAAACCCGTCGAGTATATTGCGATAGGCGTCAAAGTCCATGACCAGAAGAGCGCACTGTTCAGCAAGCCGAAATATGTCTGGGAATTCTTCGAGTTCGAGAGGGTGCCTCATGAATTGCAGGACAATGTCAAGAGGACGGCATTCAGGATGCATATCATGGACAGTATAGACAAGTTCAGGGAGGAGAGGATATACCTGGACTCTGTCCATTCAAGATTGGAAGGGACACCCAGATCAAAGGTTGATGCAATAAACGAGCTTCTTGACGGCCGGCTGACAAAGAAAAGGCTCGAGGAATTCAAGAATTACCATGTGGATCTGCACACCCTTGTCCATCAGACAAATGCCGGCCAGCAACTTTTACCTCAAAGGAATTATGATTTACAAAGATTTACAAATGCCATAGATGATCTTGCAGGGACCCAAACTGCCGCAATAACAAGGATTGAGGACACTTTACGCAAGGTCATAACCCATCTTCAGCAAAAAGAAAAATTCCTTACAGAAGTAAAAAGTGACAGGAAACCCAGGGTCAGGCTTGAGGGCTTCCAGCAGATTGAAGCGCAGTTTAGCCGAAATCCTGACATAGTGGAATTAATAGGATATCTCAAGGAAGCTGACAACCAGACCAAGATCCTGCTGGGAGTATATGATGAGCTTGTACGCCAAGGCGTAATAACACCATGATATTCATACTAAAAAAGAGGCGATGATGAAAACAACAAGACTGAGGTGGATAAGATGGTATTTGGATTTATAGGAAAGATAATCGATTGGAACAGGGACCTTAACTCGGTAATGGGCCCAAAGTTCGGAGAATCCAGGTCAAGGGCCTATGCGAGGAGGCTCAGGAGGATGGGTGTGCAGGAGCATAATATAAAGATGCACCTAAAGGAAGCTGAAGACAAGGGAAATATAAAAAAAGTGATTAAGGAGATGCATAATCTTGTGAAGATAGAGCACAGGGAAGGGAAGCTGATATTCCACATCATGCAGAAGGAAGATGTTGTCGAATATGACATCATAAAACATCTCGAGGAATGCAATGCCCTGCTGTTGAAAAACAAGGCAAAGGCGGATATGCAGGGGAACAATGCGCAAAGGGTGCAGGCGATGATGAAGATCATGCAGGGATTGGCTGAGCTCCAGGTAGGCAAGCTGGGCTATCTGGAAGAAGGCGGGCACCCCTGGGAAGGCGTCACGACCATAGCCTCGTGGGATATGGGGACAACAGAGAACGTCATCCTTGGCGAAGCATGGAAACAGAGGGGCATGATAACCGGTTTTGAGAAGATGATGAATGCGGTCTATGCTCACGCTGACAGGATTGCAAGCGGGAACGCGAAGAAAAAATCTTTCTTCGGGTCAAGCTCAGAGGAAGAGCTTGAGAAATCGCTCAAAAGAGCCGAGTCCCATTTCAATGACCTGACAGCATCGATAAAGATGCAGTTCTACTGCTCGCTCAGGCTTATCGGTTTCATAGGTGATGAGCTGAAATCAGACCAGAATATGGTGCACCACTTCGCTGATGAAGGGTTCCCCAGGGATACTGCAGAGAAGATGATGAGGGAGTACAAGATTGAGACAGAATTCATTAAAAAACAGGAATCCAGCGAGATGAGCAGACTGAGGATAGAGATGAGCGAAGCTGCCAGAAGATGAAAATGAATGAGGTGATAAGATGTTAGGAAAAAAAGGGATGATTTTTACAAGGCTAAGGGACACGATAAGCTTTTTTATAGGATTGGTGCTTGCGGCATTCGGCATAATCCCCTTGCTGAACAGCTTCAAAGTTATTGCATGGAACCTTCCTATATTCATGCTGAACCTTCCGGTCTCAATATTGGTGTGGGTGATTGCACTGGCGGGAGCGTACGTCTTTATTGATGGCATTATAGAGCCGCAGATGCACATACTCCACTGGGCATTGATTGTGAGCGGGTTAGTCCTGCTGATCGTCGGGCTGATACCAATACTGTACAGTTTCAAGGTAATCGGATTCACGGTGCCTTTCCTCGGCGGGAACCTGGTCGTTTATCAGGTGCTGATAGTAGTTGAGGGATTGTTGCTGGGAATCGCAGGGCCGACGATGCATTGAATTTTTGTTTTTATTTATTTTTTATTTTTCTGTTTTTATAATCTAAAACGTTTTTTGTAAATAGGATTGTACGCGTTTTCTTTCCTCTAAAATTATCCCGGAGATTGTTACGAACAGGAAATCGTGGATTTCCTTAGTTTCAAAGAAAAAACCTTTGAAACCAAATCTCGAACGCAACAGCAAGGACCACTCCCTCACTCCGTTCGGAGTGGTCCGAATAATCATGCACAGTTGTGCGAGAAAATGAAGAGGGCATGAGCCCTACTGTCAAACTTCGTTTGACAGGCCTGAAAATGTAAACATTTTCAGTATCGAGAAGTTGTAAGGTGGAGGCGAATGGAATGGGGATTTCGTAAAAACAAAAGCCATAGATAAATCATAAAATTAATGACTTAAGAACTAATTATATCCTTACTCAACCTTAACCTTGCTTCCTATCGCCTGGCCTGGCATGCCTTTCTCAAAAATAGCCCTCAAAGCGCCCTTGTTGCCGTGGGCTGACTTTATTATGCCCTTTATCTCCTTCCCTGCGGGGCTTTTCCATGTCACTTTCTTCTCTAGAAGCTTTGCAGCCTTATCTTTAGAATCGACGCCCTCGACCTTAAGGATCATGTGGTTCTCCTTCTGGGTCGTCCTTCCCTGCCTGAAATTGACTATTATAGCTTCCATATTGCCTCTTTAAGGGGTTATTAGGGGCTGTTTATATAGTTTTTGGGTGTAATAAGGCCCCGGGGTTTTAATACCACTTTAGAGTGGTTATAAAACAAAATATTTATATACCTGATTAGCTTAATAAGCCGTGAAAACCTATGATCGTCGTACACCATACCCCCTTTAATTTCCCATTAGATGAGCATTTCTTAGGTGAAACAATAATCCTCGGCACACTTGTCAGGGGATATAACGGGACAAATTATGTAATAAGTGCGAATTCCAATGAGATCAAATCGAAATCATTGCCCGAAAACCTGCCTGAATATGTAGCTTCTGCAAACTTCAACAATGCCAATCTTAAAAGAATCCCCTACAGGGCGAAGGATAATGCGGATTATATCAATTTCATAAAGTCTCTTCTTGACGCATCAGGAGGGCCGATCATCCTGAATTATCATTTCCCAAGGAAAGATCTGGGCGTAACAAGAGCGATGAAGAGGCAATTCGGCAGTGACGTGGCCACAGTGATGCATCTGCATTGCATGCCTGAACTTCTTGAACCCACACATTACAATCAATCAAAGGACAATAAACCTCTTGCAGAATTGCTGCAGGGATCTGATGTCGACAGGTTCATAGCAGTTAGCAATGCAGTAAAGACGGCATTTGTATACTCGGACCTTATAGATGGAGATAAGATCAGCCTGGTCAATAACGGCGTTGATATGGGGCTTTATACCATCCCTCCTGAACATCATAAAAAAGAACTTAAGAAAAAAATAGGCATAAATGCCGAGAGGGTGGTGGGTTATGTAGGAAGGCTTGACAAATATAAGGGAGCGGATACAATCCTTGAGCTTCTTCGTTATTTTGAGAGGACATCTGAGAAGAGATACGGTTTTGTGTTTGCGACATCGGACGGGGCAGAGAGGGAATCTTTTTTCAACAAATTGAAGCATATCGCGCCGAATCTGATCGAAAATGACCAGATAAAGATCGTGCTTGACATCTCGAAACTGACGAGAGGAAAAACTTCCTTGGATGAGGCAATCAACAGCCATTTTTTGAACCAGTTGAGATCAGAAGGCATAACCGGCTCAAAGGCATATGGAGGGATAGTGACAGAACCCATACATATGGCTTTTGATTATTACCTCCATCCTTCAAAGAGCGAGGCCATATGCCTTGCAATCATCGAGGCGCTAGCAGTCGGAGTGCCTGTGATCGCATCAGAGACAGGAGGGATACCTGACCTTGTCCATGATTCAAACGGCATTCTCATCAAGATAAAGTCTCCTGATGACCCTACTCTCCAGAATTTCTTGGCAGAGAATGAAGAAGGGAAGAATGCTGAAGCTTTCCTTGACGCATTGAGGACTGTCGAGCAGAGGATATTGGACAGGAAAATCTCAAGCCCGGATGAGATAAGGACCCAGGTACTTAAAGGGGGGTTTACAAGCGATATCATGATGGAAAAGACCATGGACGCATACATGAAGGCTGTTGAGCATGCCGAGAGCAGGAAAAAGCCATCCTGATGCATCCTCCTTGATTCTCTTTCATGGCTCCATAAGAAAACTTAATAAATCTCAATCCCTATTTAATGCCTGATGGACACTGAAAAGGCTTTGAAGAGGATAAGAAAACATCTTCTTGTGCCGGAACAAAGTACCCTATGGTGGGATGATAAAAAGAGGGAAGATGTCAGGGACCTTTTGGAGGCCCTGGACAGCCTCAAGGACAACAGGAGGATAACGGACAGGAAATTCCTCAAGGAAAAATTTGATTTTCTGCATTCCCTTTTTCAGATGCTCATCGATTATTATGACGGAAAGATAACAAGAGATGGTCTTCTCAGCTCAGTGGATATTAAAGAGATAGATGATGACAGGATAAACGGCCATCTAGCAAAGATAATGGAATCGATCACCACTAATATGGTTGAGCTGGCTCTTGATATAACTGATTTTCCTGACAGGGAATCCTTCTGCATACCTGGGTGCTCTGTCTGCTGCCTCACTGAAAAAAGCGGGGTCATAGTCTATAAAGAGGAATTCGGGAAGACTGAGCAGGGATTGAAGATCTTCAACGGAGAATTCGGCGAGAACAAACAGTTCGATCTCGAGGATATCCCGCAGAAATGGAGAAAGTCAGGCAGCAGGATGAGGCATAAGCAGCCTTATGCTGCACTGCCAGCATTCGGAAGGCTTCCTATACATATAGGGGCCCTGAAAGAAGAAGGGTTCAGTATAAGGGAGAAGGCAGACCATATGTGCGCATTCCTCATCGACAGGAACAAAGAGCAGATTCCGTTCAATAAATGGGCCCTCCTTGTGAACGCTTATTCTGCAAAATTGAATGATAAGGGATTGGGACTGGATGTAAAAGAAAGCGATTTCCCAGGCTATTTCCAGGGCCTCATGTGCGGAATCTACCCTTACAGGCCGTATGAGTGCGCAAAGAAAGGATGCAATTATGCGAGAAAGATAATGCCGGATATAATAAGAAGATTCGGTCAAAAGCCCGTCGAAGAGATGCTGAAAGAACCGACATTGGTGGGAAGGTACAGGATAGCGAACTATTATTTTAAGAATAAGCAGCATTCATCTTAACGCATCGCCCGGGATCATGGCTCACTCAGCCAGACTTTCCCTTATGAGAATATCTAAGTACAAGATCGTATCCTCTGGCTTTTGAAAAGATCTCCTGCTTCTCTTTTCCAGTCTTTGTCTCCGCTTTTGAATGGTATACCCTGCTCAGTCTTCTTATCTCGTCCATGAAATCGCAGTTTGATGCTGCTAACTCCGTCATCTTCTCTGTCCCTTCTTCACCTGCAGCAGAAAGGTATTCTATGGCTGATGAATATCCATTTGAGAGTTCATGTGGTTGGAGGGAATCATTGCTTGTCTTATCAAATATCCTCCTCCCTTCTGCGATCAATTCATCAATTTTTCCGGAGTTTTTGAGCAATTCTATATGAAGCGAGATATATCTGGATTTTTTTGCAAGTCCGATCATCCTCTCTGTCAGAACATCGCCGTTATAATCATCTTTCAGCTCTTTGATGCTGTCAAGGATATCTGCGGCTTTCCTGAGGTAATATACCCTTGACCCGATGCCTCTTTTCTCTGCAGTATCGACGCATTTCTCGACAAGGCTGAATATCCGGCTGTATTCTTTTTTCTGCGAAAGGATCTCAACAGCTATATCGACATGATCGAGCTCATATTCCGTGTTGCTCCTGTTTTGGGTCATCAATATTTTAAGCAGACCGGCTTCAATGCCCTCTTCTTCACATCTTCTTTTCACTTCAGCATCGAATTCAGTCTTGTTCGGGGAACAATCATTGGCCTTCTTGTGGTCATTCCATGCGCTGTCGAATATCTTGTTGTATTTATTCACCCACCTCATATTGATGAGGCACTGGTCCAATATCTCATCCTTCATAGAATTGGAAATATCTTTCTTAGAAAGGGCGCTTAATGTCATATACCCATCAAGAATGGCAGTAAGGGCTTTCTCAGGGTCTTTTAAGGCATCTGCTATCTCTTTAGCAACCCCCATCATCGCTTCATTCGGCTTTATAGTTATGTTTTCGCCCTTATTAGGGTCAAAAGGCCCATCATCCATAGTTTAACCTCGCAATTATAAAAAGGATTATTATGTAAGAAGCACCCCTATTTAAATCTTACTGTTTTTTAGTACTGTACGATGGTAAATTATATAATAAAAACTCGCCGCTTGGAGCTACTGAACCTTGCGAGGTTCATACTCAAAAACCGAAGGTTTTTGACTACTGAAAATCTGCGGATTTTCATACTCAAAAATATTCTATTTTTGACTACTGAAAATTGCGATTTTCATAGTCACGTCCGCTTCGCTCGGTGACTATCCCCTTCCTGAAGGAATGAGTATTACGCTCCTCGCCTTGATAGGCGAGTTTTTAGTCTTGAAATGTCAGAAATCAGCAAGGCGATTTCTGAGCATGCTCAAAAACCGCCGACAGAGTTTGCGATGAGCAGGTATTGTTTAATACATTGAGAGCGGTTTTTGACAATTGTCGGACTGAAGTCCGAGGTATTAAACCCCGACAATTTTCAATAAGAAAATAAGCGATCACAGGGAGATGGTTACGTCCATCAGTTTTGGGATAGGACTTTAAATGGCTTAAATATACTACTATTTAGTGGTTAAAAAACGAAAGATTTATATAGTAGTAATACCTTATAAAGTTCAAGATGGATACTCAAATTCAGACAAAAACTCTTAACAGGCTCATCCAGAATACAGAGAGAAAGCTATTTGATGGGATGTGCACAATAGCAGATTATTCTGTAGTAATAAGGCAAGCAGGCAGCAGCGCTGCAGAGATGACTTTTGAAACTTATCCAGTAAAAGGTAAATTCGCATTATCGTGGTTTGGCAGTGCAGCAAGGAACGAATTAACATATAACACGGATCTTGATTTCCTTGTTCTTGTTGATAGCAAAGAGACAAAAGAAGATATGCTCAGAGAAGGATCTCATGAAGGCCCCTTGACACAATTGAATAACAGGATAGGGAATATGCTAAAAGGGACAAAGATAGTAATATGTCCTGAGATAAGAAAACCCAAGAACGCTCATGAATTGGTGAAGATAGTCGGTGAAGATAGGATGGCTTATCAGAAAGGATATTTCAATCCATCATATGCTCTGCAGACAAAATTCATGTATGGCGACGAGGAGATGTTCAATAATGCAAGAAAACAGCTATACAAGGAGATCAAAGAAGTTTCAGATGAAGACCTGAACATGTTCATATCAAGGGAGCTTAAGGGGCCTTTGACTACAACAAACAAGCTGATACAAGAGACAGAAGGCAGTGATATTGATTTTTCTAAGATTGATGTCAAGAGCGGTCCATTGAGAGCTATGCAGTTCGCGCTTTACGTCGAGACTGTTCATAGGATAAAAAGCGGAGACATCTCTGAAGAGGAATTTTTAAGGCTCCCTATAAAGATAAACAAGTTATACACCTTCATGTGCGAGAAAGGGTTTGTTGATTATGATATCGGTCTGCAGACAGCAAGAGATTTGAACCTGACTGTTAAGAATCAGAAGAAGATAACTTACAGTGAGGCCCCATCAGCCAGTGTAACTATTCCCGAAAGCGAGAAATTCAAGGAATCTCTTGCAAAAATATTCAATTTTTCTAAGACAACTTATAACCGGTATGCCAAAAAGCAGTTTAAGGAATAATCACATCAAAAAATACCCTATCACAGGCATCAGCAGGCATCCCATGCTCTGCGTCCTTGTGACCTTCACTTCAGCAGGTATTATCCCTATCGCAGTGCTGACCAAGAGGACAAGGAGGCCGAGCCAGCTGCAAAGCATGAAGACCATCACTGTTATGAAAAGTATCACAGAGACCACAAGTTTCTTGTAGTTTATTCTGGTTATGAAGCTTGAGAATATCCTTGCTATCTTAAGCGCAGCGACAACAGCGAATGCCCCTGCGACCAATGCTGCAGCAAGATATATAATGGCAATATGAAGATTTATGTTCTCCATGAGCTGGGAGATCGCGACTATGGAGCCGTTCCTTGCCTTGTTTATCGCATACAATGCAGAGATGCTCAGCATGAAATTAACAGTGTTTATAGAGCCTACAAGGATCAGGAACCCATGATCTCCCAATCTCCTCGTTATCTGCATGGATATGACCGCAGCCTGCGCAGCGCCCAGGCCTGGAAATATCGCGCTCAGGAACCCTGAGAACTGGCCAGAGAGCAATGCTTTAATCGCAATGGTCTTTTTTATCTTTATCCTCTGCTCCTGTTTCTGCTCAGGTATCCTGTTGGTGTCCCTCAGGCTGATCAGAAGCGTGCTTATGCCGAACAATCCAGAAAGCATAGGGAACAATGGCTGTGAAAGGTTGGGCATGTTCAGGACAACAAGGCCGAATGTCCCTGAAAGCATGAAGACGAACAAGGCCCATAGCTTATGGTTGTCCCGCAGGATCATGAAGATGACTACTATCAATAGGATGTGGCCTATATAATCCTGCACAATAGGGTAGATGAATTTGACGACAGGGATAGAGAGAGGGAACAGCAATATGCTCAGTATCATCCCTCCGAAACAGCCTATCAATGTGAGCTTTACTGCCATATACCCGAAGCCTTTCAGCAGATAACGGTGGCCTGGAAGGACGCCCAGAGCAGTCTCTGATTCAGGCGCGCCCAGGAAAATAGAAGGTATCGAATCTATGAATGTGTTTGTTATCGAGATTGCGATCATGAAGACGGCAAGCACGACAGGGTTTGTGTACCTGAGAAGGAATCCAGAGACCGAGACAAGGACGACTGCCACAAGATTTGTGTGGATGCCCGGCGTTATGCCTGTGAAAATGCCTGCTGCGACGCCCAGGATGATTGCAATCATGATCTCTAAAAACATGAAGAGGATGGAATTTTCAGTTTTATATGGGTTATGGTTTTTTTTCGGAAATCTTACGGGGGTTTCGTAGGGTTTGCGAAAAAACAAGAAAACAAAGATTAAACAATTTTAAGCCTTCTTTCAATCTCTTTCTTCAGGGTTGAGATGTAGAGATCCATCTGGAATTCAACCTTCTTCCACATATCTCTTGTTATGTCAGCACCCTTGTATTTATTCTGGTTCCTGACATTCCTTATGGTCTCAAAAAATTTCCAATCGAGCTCTAATTCAGGGAATTTTAGCATCACAAAGGCGAATAATCCCTGGTGGTTGCTTATCTTCTGCTTCTTGAACCTCATCATCTGGTCGCAAAGCTCCCTCAGGACATCATAATTTATATTGAAGATGACCCTCCAGTTCGCATTGCTGATCTTTCTCAGCTCTTTTCCGAATCCATAATCTTCTGCGGCGAGCTTCAGCACCTTTCCTATCTCATCCCCGTCAAGATTCGCTTCTTCATAAAGGCCGCCAGTGACAAGCTCATCATAGACTTCTTCGGGTGTTTTTTCTTTAGGCATTGAGATCGACCTTGAAAGGCTCTATGTCCCCTTTGATGCTGAATCCTTTAAAAATATTTGGGATCAGTTTCGGATCAAGATCTTTTTTCATATCCGCAGGATTCGTATAGCTGAACAGCTGGATATTCTTTTTTGTAATCAGCTCAAACTTCGCTTTATCGAATCTGTCCGCATCGCCGTATATGAACAGGTCTATGTCGCTTGATCTGCTGAAATCCCCCCTGCTGAAGCTTCCGAAAAGGATCGCTGTCTTTATCTCTCTGATTGAATTGAGATGCTCAAAAAGGCCGCTTTTCTCAAGCCTGCTTAATCCATAAAATCTTTTTTCGAAACGGAATTTTTCTGAATCATTGTTCGCAGTGTAATAAGGCATTTTTCCTTTCGGCTTCGTGCGTGTTATGAACCCTTCTTTGAGCAGTTCCTTGAGATAATGATTGATCCTCTCCCTGCTCATCCCGCTCTCTTTCACAATTCCCTCGAAATGCCATCTCTTGAGGGTGTCTTCAAAAAACAGGGCTTTTATCTTTTCCATTTTAGTATGATAAATCATACTAATATTTAAATGTTTGTTTTTGAAGGATTTAGGCCCGCAAATTATATAAAAAGAGGGGTTTTAAGAGGCGTAAAATGAAAAGAAGAGGTTTTATAGGCAAGGTTCTTAAGTTTGGAGGAGCTCTTGTTTTTGCTCCCAAACTGCTTTTTGGCGCTGACGCCAAGATCAGCGATATAACGACTGTTGTCAATGATTATAATTTCAGCAAAGAGGTCTATGGGTGCAAAGGCAAGGCCATTGTGCTGTTCTATTCGAATTGGGAGAGTTATTCACCCACTATCTTCCAGCTTTACAGGTGGCTTGTTAGTGAATACAGGGACAAGGTGAAGTTTTGCTCTTATGAATTGGATGATAGCTATAATCCTAAGGTGAATGCGAACTGGAAGGAGAATTGGGCTGTGATTAAAGAGAAGTATGGGGTTGATCTCCTTCCTGTAACTAATATGTATTTAGATGGGGGATTGGTTTATCGTGTTAGGGGATCCCCAACAGAAAAAGTTCCTGAACAAGAAATACGCAAAATTATAGTTAAATGGATAGAAAATCAATAATAAAAGAGGCCACAATGAAATTAAATTATAAGGTTTTCTTATTAATTATAATCTTATCCATTTATATTTTTCATGTAAGTGCTACTGATGGAGTACCAACAACAAATACGGGTGGAGGTTTCGACCCTAACGCAGAAGGCTACGAAGCTGATGCAACCCATGATGAAGTCGAAACAATAATCACAACAGATATAAGGGATGGCATAGTCAATTTCTTCAAAGATGTCTTCAATAAAAACCCAGCTACAACAACCCAAGTCGTGAAAGAAGTCTTCAACTTCGATCTGTTCGAGAATTTTGCCAGCATGATGGACCAATTCTCGATAACAAGGACACCTTCAGGCGACAATTTCAACGACAAGAAGAACGGGAACAACGTCCTTACGGACCCGGACACGCCGCTCTCATACACCCCTGAAAGCGACGGAGGAACGCTAGAGATAAAGACCAGCACACCCCAATTCAAGATAGCTGGCGCTTATCAGATGACATTCACAAACCAAAATCTTTTCAAGGCGTTAAGGGCCCGTCAAATAGATTATCAGAACACAGTCTCAACAAACGTCCAGAACTACGAAGTCAAGCAAGGAACGATCACAGCGTCATCTGCAGAGTCATTCAATGTCCCGGGCACTGCTGTCGGATGCACGAACTGCAAGAACATAGTCTTCTCGCAGGACGATTTCAGGGTGGCGGCAGCAGACACCGTCACATACCAGACTACGACATCGACCAATGTCAACAATTACGAGGGCAAGAAGGGTACATTCACAGTGACGACTGCCGATTCAGTGACGATAGGCAGCACGACATTCACGGACGTGAAAGACTCCACTTTCTCTGTAATAAACAACAGATTAGTATATGCGGACGTGAAATCGGCGAAGGACAACAACACAGCAACATTGGAGAACCCTATCAAAGGCTCAAGCCCTGACATCAAGGTGGATTACGCTGAGAACAGCTCATTCGAGGTCAGCATCATGCCTAACCAGGTCGATTTCACGATGAGCAAAGGCGTCTTCCTCAACATGTCAAAGATAACCTTTAGGGCAGCTGAGAACAATGCGAAGATGAAGATTGAGGCAGCAGAGACCCCTGAATACAGCATGAGCAGGGGCACGCTTGAGTTCACAGAAAAGCAATTCACAGAATACATAATATCAGAATGCCGGGCCAGCACTGCGAAGATAGATTTTGATGCAGGATTCATCCAGGTGATACTAAGCCCTGTCCTGACAGCATTATGCCCTGGCTGCAGGTACAGCTATATCGCAAAGGATGACAAGGAAAAAAGCTATTCTCTCCTGAACACAGGATATGAGGATTATACGATAGGTTTCTACAAGGACGGATTCCTGCCTTATGCGGAATTCCTGAACAGCACTGATACAAACTCATGGGGGTATGTCAAACTGCCTGAGAACATAGAGCTGAATGCGGTGATAACGTATGATAGGTTCAGGGAATTCATGCCGCAGATAGAGAGCATGGAATCATACAATTCGGCAGAGCTCGAGTTCATGCCAGTGTACATGAGCTTCGATTACAGCAACAGGGCGCTCTTGAATCTCATAGGCGGCAAGAACGTCAATCTAACTATCCTGAACAGCAACATAGACAACAAGACAGATGTCGCAGCGGAGATGAACACGGGCTTCCATAGGATCATCGAAAAAAAGATATCAGGCCATGTGTTCAGGTTCGAGGATTTCAACAGGCAGCCGAAATCTCCGCCTTATGTCCTGCTATATTCATCTGACTTAGAGGATAACACCCCCCTGATGGGCGTGATCGACAAGACATTGGGAAGGATATGCAACAGCACGCAGGCGATCGTCGTCTTCACGCCGAACACAGAAGCAGAGAAGCTTTTCAGGGACAAGCTGCAGGCATGGGCCGCAGTGAGCTATGACAATATGCTGGAAAAATATGGGCCGGAAAAAGATGAGAATAAATAATAAGAGATCACAGCTTTCAGCATTCATCATGACAGGGGTAGTCATACTCATGATGATCTTCGCAGCCACATATCTCATCAATGAGTTAAAAAAAGGCAATCTGGAGAAACAGGCAGGCTTCCTGCCTAAATCGGCGCTCAAGAACCAGATAACGCTGTGCGTCGAGAACACGGGATCTTTTGCCCTGCTGAAGATGGGCATGCAGGGGGGCCACATACAGCTTTCACGCCCTTATCTCAATGACTCGAACCTCAAGGTCGCTTATGCATATGATAACGGCTCTTCGCTGGCTTCAATAGACCGGATGACAGAGGAATTGTCGGATTTCATGGACAAGAACATGATACTGTGCATCTATAAATACGTTGAGAACAGGCAGAGGGATTATGAGCTGGAGTTCGGGAACGTCACGACAAAGACAATAATAGCAGAAGAGGATGTCACATTCGAGGTGCATTTCCCTGTCAATGTCATACAGAACAATACGATAGACCGGCTGGAATTCTTCGGCGCAAAAGTCCCTGTGCGCCTCGCCAAGGTCCATAGGATGATAACTAAGCTGCTGGAGAAGAAGAAAGAGAATGATTTTGACGTTTACCATGACTGCTTCTATGATCCGCTGATGGACATAGGCGTAGTGGATTACGGGCATTCGACATTGTTCATCCTCGAGGACAAGGGATCAAGGTTCAAGAACATCGAATCGAAGGCAGGGCCGTACAGGTTCTTGTTCGCTGTGAAGAATTGAGCGTCCCATTAATATTGCTTATAAGTTTTTTCTTGCACAACCAAGCACCTTGAGGTTGAGGGGTGGACCGGTTCTTGATAAAATAATAAAAACTCGCGCTCGGAGCTACTGAAAATCTGCGGATTTTCATACTCAAAAATATTCTATTTTTGACTACGGAAAATTGCGATTTTCATAGTCACGCTCGCTGGGCTCGGTGACTACCCCAACATAAATGTGGGGGTATTACGCTCCTCGCATAGATAGCGAGTTTTTAGTCTTGAAAACGCTCAGAAATCAAAGATTTCTGGCGTGCCAAAAATGCTTTGCATTTTTGATCATGGCGCAATCGCACTGAAGTGTGAGGTATTACTTGCGAACAAGTTCGCAAGTCTGAAAATCTCGACTTTAGTCGGGATTTTCTTTAAACCGCCGGAAAATGGCTTACGCCATTTTCAATAAAAAAGCCCAGATAATAAAAATCAAACAAGATCCTAAAAGCAAAATTTATAATATTTAGCCAACTTATCATCCGTATGAAAGTCCTTTTCATATGCAACCAGAATGAGAACAGGAGCAGGACAGCTGAAGAGCTGTTCAAAAGCAAATTTGAAACCAGGTCAGCAGGCCTTTACAATGAGAATCCTGTCACAAAGAAGGATATCGAATGGGCGGATCTTATCGTGGTCATGGAAGATGCGCATAGGGCAGAGATAGGAAAAAGGTTTCCTGGGGAATACATGAAGAAGCGCATTGTCTCCCTCGATATACCTGACATATTCTATTATAACCAGCCAGAGCTTGTGAAGGTCCTTAAATCAAGGATTGCAGGCGTTGTCTAACATAGGAGCCACTCCCTGAACTGTTTTCTTGCGCTTTTCTTCGACTTGAAGATCCTTGTCTCAGACACAGACATGCCCGGCAGCCTTCTTGTCACCTTGTACACCCTCTTTCCGTCGGCAAGATATGAGGTCAGTGTTATGTCCCATCTCATCATCCTACGAACCTCACGCTCTCTGCTATTATCTCCTTCTGGCCTTTGTAGTCAGTGACTTTGCCCAGGACCTCGACAGAATCCCCCTCCCTTATGCCGAGGTAGCCCGGATATTTGCCTTTGAACATCATGACAGAGATCTTCTCGGTCTTCTGCAGCTCGATGACCATGACATCATCATTGTCTGTTATCCTTGATATCTTCCCCTTCACGATCACGCTGTCATCGCTCATCCCATTGGTGATCCTGTTCAGCGCAGTCTCGTCTATCTTCATCGTCCCTGCGATCACATAAAGGACGACCAATCCCAGAACGCTGCATGCGACCGCCAATCTGAGAAGGAAGTTTTCGTCCATGTAAAAAGATAAGAAAATATTTTTTATATGCCTTTGCAGGAAAAACCCGGAGAATTTGCGGGTTTTGATATCAGAAAACGGAAGCTTTCCGGCAAAATTGCTGGATTCCGTAGGATCTCCGGCTGCCTTTTCTCCGACAAAAACATTTATAAACAAATATGTTTAAAAGCCCTTAAAGGCATTTGCCAAAAGGAGGGAAATTGATGAAAAAAGTATTATTGGCATTGGTTGTTCTGGGTCTGTTGGCCATGTCCGGCTGCGCAAAACAGCAGTTAAGCCAAAGCGCTGGCACTGGCGCGCCGACTGCACCGGCTGCAGAGCCGACGCCTGAAATCCAGGCAGAATCAGAGCCTGCATCAGGCACTGCAACAGCAGCAGGCAAGGAAGTGACAGAAGAATATACATGCACTACAGCAGCAGCGATAGGCTACAAGGCATGCGCTCTTCTGGCCAACGGCGATATCGATGTGGATATAGTCCATAATGGGCTTGATCCGCTGACAGGAGCGAAGTATTTCCTCTATGATGAGAATAATGGGGAGCTCGCTTCAGCGACATTGATGGGCGAAGTTAAGGGCGGAGAGGCGACAACATACACAATACCTTTCAGCGCAAACAAGGACGCGAAGAAGGTCGAGATAAGGGCCATAGTAAATGTTGACGGCTCAGACAAGGTATGCCTCAATCAGCGCGTGATCGTCCCGACAACAAGCTGCAGGTAAATCTTAGAATCTTATTTTTATTCTATTTTTTTATTATGTTCTTATCTTATTATATTTTCCCATCATATCCTTCTGGGCTCACTTCAAACCGCCTAACCCCCCAAAACCCCCGGGCCCGTTGCTCCTGCCTTCATCCTCTTCATATATCCTCGGTGTAGGCGCATACTTGTCAATAAGCTCAAAGAAGAGATAGAATACCGGCGAAAATAGGATTATCACGGCGATATACTTGAATGTGACATTCGTGAGATTATAAATCAGAGGGGACAGCACCATCATCACATAGCTGACAACCCTTATCCTGCCTATAAAATGGATTATCTTCTTCCTCTTTATGCCCTCATATATCACAAGGAACCCCCAGACGACGACAACTAGGCACAGGAAAAATTTCAGGATCACAACCCAGTCGAACCCTGCATGGTTCCTGACAAGGAACCTTATCCAGTCGACACCGACCCACAGCATGACAGCGCCATTGGCGATCGCATTGCCGAATGATGTGCCTTTCTTCTCCTGGAAAAAATCAGCGAAGATGAAGTTCACCCATATCGGGATGAGGATCCACAATATCTCAAGGTTCTTGAAAGGCAGGACGAAGATTATGGACAGCCAGTAGACAAATAATCCTAAGAAATATGATAATCCTGCCAAAAGTGTGGTCCATATGCTCATCATTTCACTTCTTTTTTCCCTTTTTTTTCATCATCCTTTCCATCATCCCTTTCCCGCTCCAGGGGATGTCTAACAGCTTATCCTGATTATCGTTTAAATAGTTTTTGTTTCGCCCTTATCATGCGCGAACAGGTATTGGGGGAGATAGGCCTTCTTATAATAGCTGTAAAATTCTATTATATTGAAAGTCTCGATAAGGTCCTTGAATTCCTCCCTGAGCTGCAGGATCATGCGCCTTATCCTTATCTTGTCCAGCGATTCCATATCGACTTCAAGATCCCAGTCGCCTACTGTCTTGTTTGCATTGATGACCTCCCTTGTCTTCATGAGATATGCCATCAGCTGATCCTCCCTCTCCTTGCTGACATTGTGCAGCTTAAGGAAAAGCCTGAACTTGTTTATGTCAAGCCTGTTCGTGTCTATAACATGCTTGAACCCCTTGACTATCCTCCTTTTCCTGAGGCTCTTCAGGATGGAGACTGCTGTCTTCACATTCATGCCTGATTGCTTGGCAAGCGAGCTCAGCCTTATCTTGGGGTTGTTGAGCAGGGACTTCATTATCGCCATCTCATCATTGCTGAATTCCTCGACAACCCTGTCGCCGCCCACTATTATATCATGGTCGGTGATGTCTGCAAAAGAGGGATTCTCTGCAAGATATCCTCTCGGATAGATATGGCTGACAAGATTCAATATGATCTTGTAATTGTTCAGCGTGGGTATGAGATCGATTACTTTTTTCAGCTCCTTGTTGAATCTTGAAGGATTAGGCGAGCTCATCTCGATCGCAAGATCGAATTCCCCTGAAAGCTCATATATGGAAACAATAGAGGGGTTTTCGCCCAGTTTCTTCAGTATGTCCTCTTTCTGCCCCTCGCTGATATACCCTCCCTTAAAATAGACCCTGAACAATATAAGGCCAAAAAACGAGTAATCGATTATTGTGAAGGGATTATTGACTATGCCCTCATTTTCCAGATGTTTTAAGCCATATTTAAGCCTTTGAGGGCTTTTTTTAAGCATATTGGCTAAATCCTTCAGTTTTATCCTTGCATTCTCCGAGTAAAGGAAGATTAAATCTTTATCGAAATTAGTCATGATGAAGGTAGAATTTTTTATTTATTAATAAATCTTTCGCTTTTTTTGGCAAAAAACAAAAAAACTATCTAAGAAAGATATAAATATAGGGAAGCGTATATTAGATACTTGGTAGATGATATGATAAAATAGTGTAAAAAAGGCATATAAAATCATAATAAAAAAGACTATGGCACCAACCCTACAGGAAACACCTTTTGAAATGCTTGTTGAGCACTATTGCCTGTGTTTATTGCCTAAGATGAGTTTTAATGGGGCTAAGCTTGAGAATGCTTCGTTCAACGGAATCACGCTGGTTTGCGGCGATAAAGATGTATTTGAGAGAGCAAAATCCCTTGTCACGAGGCCAAAAGAAGGATTCAGGGAAGTTTCTTACCTTCCTACAAAAAAGGAGTTCATGAATTATTTCGCATGGCAGGAACTGCAGAAGGATGGTGACTGGGTTTATTTCTTTGATACCAGCACCTCGCATATTTTGAAATATAAGGGCAGCCTGATAAACAAATACCCTGGGGTGGATAATGAAGATATCATCAGAACTGCCCTGCCTAAGAATTTTTTATCAGAAGATGAGACAAAGCCGACTAACAATATCGGCACAAGAACTGAAGTTGCAGCCCTTACCCCTCTTGTAGACCCAAATATCGAAGTGATCATATTGACACAGTCAGATTTAGGAAGACTTTCGCATTTTAATGCAGATGCATTGATCCAGACATTCCAATCAAGACAGGACAAAAAAAGCTGCGGGCCTTATATCGATGATATAACCGGAGTGGCAGCGACATATGCCTGTTATAGGGACGATAATGGGAATGCCACAAGGAACATGAACGGAGAACTTGTGCCTTTCAGGCAATCAATCGTCAATATGCATCTTGAAGATTATAGGGGGGTAGAAATCGGCCCTTATAGGGGTCCAAAAACATTCAGCATGTATAATGCCCCGCCCGATCATGCATCAATTATTAATCCAACAAAAGAAAAAAGGCCCATCATACTGGCATCTGCCCCTCTCACAGTTTAATTCTCACCAACCCCGTGTCATGCGGTTAATCATGACGAAGCTGAATTCCGCTGCCGAAAGGCAGCGATGTAAGCTTTTTTTATGATTTTTTCATGACCTAATCAGAAAAACACAGAAAAACAGAAAAAAAACAGCAAAAGACAAGATGGCATTGAAAATAATAACCTATAAGACCGATGAGAAGCTGATCGGGGCAGTGGAAAAATCCAGGGCAGATTCTCCTGTCAAGCAATACATCGACATGCTTGTTGCGCGCTTCCAGGATATTGAAATCCCGTTCCAGGAGATAGGCGGCACTGTCAGGAATGTCCTGCTGAAGGAATACCATGGGATAGACATAAAACCGTCTGATACTGACATCATACTTGATGATTCCAGGCAGAAGGTAGATCTTTTCCGGCTGTGCAGGGGTCTTCCCGGCAAAGTGGACAGCAATTATTACGGCAATGTGAAATGGAAGATAGGCGGCCATGAGATAGATGTCATGAAATATTCTTCAGAACCCGCAAGAAGAGGGGGAGGGATCAGCCTCGGGAATTTCATGATGGGAAGCGATTTCAACCTGGGCACGATAGTATATGATCCTGCGCTCAGGGAGATATTATCGCTCAATGCCATTGAAGGCATAAAAGAGAAGAAGATCATCCTGATGAATCCCAACATAACCCGGCCTGAAGCAGCGCTCGTGAGAGCAGTAAATTTCGAGAAAAATTTCGGCTTCGAGATGGACCAGAACACGAAGGATTACATAATCCATATCTACATCCCTCTTCTTGACAGGGCCATAATGGAATACATGAAATACAAGGGGATGCCCAAAGACAGGCAGGATTATGTAATAGCCAGGCTGGACAAGATCAGGAAGGAATCGCATGCGGCTGTGCGCTGAGATATAGGGAGATTATAGAAATCAGAGATGTTATAAGATGCAGAAGGATTGTCGTTTTCTGAAAAAACAGAAATATTATTCAATGCTTATTCAACGATCTTTATCGCCTCTGACGGGCACTGGGCTTCGCATGCCCTGCATCCTATGCATTCCTTGGGTTTTTTCACGACTGATTTTGATTTCTCGACCTTGAACACTTCCATGGGGCATACAGAGACGCATGTCCCGCAGCCTGTGCATTTACTCTTGTCGACTACTGGCTTTGGTTTTTTCTCAGCCATGCTCACTCATCTTTTTTGTCTTTCTTGGCCTTCTTCTTCGGCTTCTCTTCTTCAGCAGCCTCTTCTGATTTAGGCGCCTCTTCCTGCATCTCCTGGGCCGTTTCAGGCTTCTCTTCGGCTTTCTCGGCTTCGATATTCTCAGCCTTCGGGGCTTCCTGCGCCCGGGGCGGAACTGCAGGTGCGATCACTTCCAAAACTCTCACGCCCTCTTTCTCGCAGATCTCCATGACCCTTACGTCGCAGACCCTCAGAGGGTATATCTTCTTGAGGTTGTCCCTCATCGCCTTCTGGACATTATATGTGACTATCTCCCTGCATAAGTTATCATAAGTCGTGCTCTTGACCGCCCTTGCGAAGAATTCCCTCGCTCTTTTCCTCAATGCGCACAGCACTGAATTAGTGGTCTTTGAGAATGTGACAAGGAAAGGCTTGACCTTGACTTTCTTGTTGTCAGAAGTCAGGCAGATGAAGGAATCATCGACCCTGTTCTTTCCCCTCCTTATGAATCTCCTCACGGCAGCAGGGTTTATCTCGAATTTCTTTATCCTTGTGTAGGCTGTGTCGCCCATGACCTTCTCGATCTCGAATGTGATGTCGATATTCTGCTTCTTTATGTCCCCTGTAAGAGTGAGCATGTTTATCTTGAGCGTCCTGCCTATGAGCGTGTTCGGCTCTAAAGAAGGGGTCTCGCCTATGACCATATCATTGAAAAGCTTAGGAGCCAGCACCTTGTGCCATTTCTTCTTCTTCCAGATGTCTATTGTCTTCTCAACTGCTTTTGCCATTTTTTTATGAATGTCCTGAACTCATTTATCTGCTTTTACGTTTGCTTTTATGATGCCTGATGATTGTCCTTACGCCTTTTAAGCGCGTTTTCCTGCTTATAAGACCCTTATAAGCTGAGAATACCTGATAAAAAAATAGGGCATTTATAAGGTTTTTGGTTTTTTGCAGTTCATCGGAGAGCGCACATAGTGATAGTTAGGACCTTATGTTTTTTGGAATTACGGCCATGTCTTAAAAGTAAGTGATAATGCGGTTGAGTTCGCCTGAATTCAGCTTCTCAATGATCTGTCTTTTGCTGTCAGGATCCCACTCAAACGAAAGCCCGCTTCCTTGGGACATTATATACCCCCTATCACCCAGATGGTGCGTATCTTTCGGATTATTATATGTCAGACCGAAATTATGCCCCAGTTCATGGAGGATTACATGCGTGACCCACTTAACATCTCTTGAATAGTCTATGGCTATCCTATTCCCTTCCCATCTTCCAATACCTGCTGCATCATCATTATCTTCTCCTCTGAAAAAAAAAGCATATATCCCTTTCTGGCTGCCAGAAGAGTCTTGGGAGTTTACGAAATTATTGAAGCCGCCAAAAGCAGAATTAGTTGTATCATCGCTTGCTGTTGTGTAACTGCTGAAATCGCTCCATTCAAGCCTTATGTTGAAGTTTGACTTCAGGTTTTCAGACGCCCTTGCAAGCGCAGTCGTGTATACGGATGTATCCTCAAAAGAATTGATGTCTATGAGATGGGAGTTGATAGGGCCTTGCCTTATCCTTGTAGTCGTATCTATATAAGGCCTGATGTAAATGACTGGCGTTGAAGGATTCTGAAGATTCACATCATCAAGCTTTTCCTTTAGGAGATTGACTTCAGACTCAAGCTCCTTTATCTTGTCTGATTGCGAGCTGTACTGCCTCATCTCAGACTCAAGCCTGTTTATGTTGTTGTTTATCAGCGTTATATTGCTCTCAAGCGTTTCCCTGTCATTGCCCGCTTCGTTCCTCAGGCCGGCGATCGAATCCCTTATGTCAGAAGTTTTCCTCTCAAATTCCTTGTAGAGGGAATCCTCAATATGGCTTATCTTGCCATCGTATGAATTTTGCAGCGAAGTTATCCTTTCATCATTCTTCTTGTACCCGTCTTTGAGAAGCTCTGCGAAATTCCCGAGCTCTGAATATAATATCTTCTCCATGCCGGCCATCATGTTCATGTTGCTGTTTTGCATATCAGTTATGAGGTTCGTATATCTTTTATCCATATCAGACAGTTTATTCCCGATCCTGGCGTAAAGACTGATTCCAGCGTATGCTGTGACTAACATCAGGAGCGCAGCCATCAGCGGGCCTTTTCTTGTCCTTGGCCTGCCTAGCTTTTTCCTCTGGAACGCAGGCTTTTCAGGGCATTCTGCATATCCGCTTCCTGCTGCATCATCCTTAAGGGGATTTTTTGGGAAATTTATGACGGCTGCCCTCTCCTCAAGCGAATCGCCAGCAGTATCCTTGAGGGAATCCTCAGGGACCCTCCTGCTCTTCTTCAGGAAATCAAATGCGCCTCCCATAGGCCTCTTCTTGCCGCAAGAATATTCATGGGCTACTCTCATGTCTTCCTCATTCATCCTGTCGATAATGCCCTGCTCTGTGCCATCATGGTTGTGCGCTCTCATATCCCTCATCCTCCTCGCCGAAAAGCTCTTTCCATCTCCTGTCCACAATCTCTTTTTTCTGCTGGTTCACGCTCTTTCCGTCCGGCAATGGCATGTTCTTTATCCCCCACTGCTCCATCACCTTGTTCAGCAATGAAAGCGGCTTTTCAAAGCAGCCTATGCCTATCTCCTTCCCGAGCATGGCCTCATAGGAACCGCCTATCTCGCTCAGCGTCTCGCCTGTGCTCTCGACAAGCTCAGTGAGGTTGTTTATGTCCTTGGCCCCCTGCGTGAAGACGAGATTCATCGAGGCTGTGTATGCGAGCCTCCTGGTGTCATTGACCCATTCTGTGAAATTCTGCGTCATCTGGCTTATCGCCCTCCAGTACATGTCGGATCTCTCGAACGTGTCATGCAGGTCGATGGTGTTCTTTATCGTGTCATTCAGCTCCCTCTCGTTCGCCCTGACAGCAAGCTCAATCTGAGTAAGCTCTGATTTTTTCTGGTAGTAGCCGTCATCCAGGTTTTTCATACTTGAGATCTCATCAGCAAGATCCTTGGATCTCTGGACATTTTTTGTCTTTTCTTCCTTCAGCGCCTTTATCCTCTGCTTCTGGTATTCTATGTTCCCTGCAAGCACCCTGCTGAATATCTCGGCTGATACGACCGGGTGCCTCACTATGTCGATATCGACGCCCTTGTCGTTGAGGACAAGATTGAATGTTTTCCCGGACATGTATAATATGGACTTGTTGACCGCCGTCTCAAACCCCTCAAATCGCTTCTCATTCTTCTCATATATCTCCTTTATCTTCTCCTCCAGCCCAGGAGTCATCTCTGTGATAGCCGGACCGCGTGCGCGTGGCATGCCTTCCGTGTCGAATGACCCGTCATCGACGCTAAAACCCGGTTCACATTTTTTCCAGTCATTCACGGAATATTTCGGGCTGTAAAGCAGAAGCTCAAGTTTCTCGCATCTGGCCTCTGCCTTTTCAGGATGCAGTTCCTCATGCTCATAGCTCACGTTGCTGAGTATCTCCTTCAAGAAAGCCAGCACAGGATGATGATTCCTGAAGGATATTTCCTGGTCGACTCTCTTGTTGTACCGCATTATCCTTTCATTATCATCCTTTATCTGCTCATTGTATTGTCTCGCTTCCCTGTTCGCCTCCTCGATATGGCTGTTCTTTTCCAGGACTTTCTGGACTTTTTCTTTGTTATATGCCTGGACATTGTCTTTCCTCCCCCTTTCCTCTTTGGTTATCTTGAACGCCTCTGTTACATAATCGCTGCATTCCTTTATCGGAGAATTCTGGTCATTGTATGCTGTCATCAGGGATTCCACATTCTGCTTCATCTTGTCGACATAAGGTATGAGCTTGTCCTTGCATACTTCAAGGCTGTCATAGATGCTGTCCGCCTCCTTCCAATCTTCCATTATGACAAGACTGCCGTCAATATGGCAGCTGCCGTTGCTGCTGGAGACATACAGCACGATCGGGTCCTTGAGCGAGACCTTCTCGGCCGCTTTTGAGCCTTTCCTGCTGAGCGCCACAAAAGTCTTATCTGCAGCAGCGTTTGTGCTTTCCATGCATCTCTTCAGGGTTTTCTTTATGATGGCCGGGCCATTTTCATCATCAGGCCCGTTATCTGCTAGATTTTTCAGGAATTGCCCGACTGTGCCGCCTATATACTTCTCGGGAACCCTGAACGAGTAATTATATTCCCCGAATGTGATGTTTCCGTTTATCTCTTTCATCTTGTCCCCTCAGTTGAGTCCATCTGTCTGTATTCAGTGTTGCTCATCGCCCATCATCGCCAATGTTCAGTCAGGATCGACCTTTTCGCCGATATCATGGAAAAAATCAGCCGCATCCTTTCTCTTCTTGTTGAATCTCTTCCTTGCCTCATCAGCTGTGTTGTCGACTCTCTGTTCTATCCCTTCGTTCTTCTTTATGCCGAAGTTGTCCCTTGTGACGCCTATCGTGTAATTCGTGTCTTTGTTCTGCTGGTAATAATGCGCCGCATAGCCCCCTCCGAATGAGAGCGCTGCCACGACCGCGTATGCTGCTAGTCTTGTTATCCCCATTTTGAGTGCCTCCAACCATTTATTGTAATGATTGTACTATATTCTTTAAGATATATATACTTTTTGCAATTATAATGATTATTGTAATTACATAATTACAACAGAGAAAAGTATTTATACTACAAGCTTATAGGGGTTTATAGCATGAAAAGGAAGGTCAATAGGGTAGGCATGAACACCTTGACCGTCTCTTTGCCTAGCAAATGGATAAGGAAGTATGGTGTTAAGCAGGGGGATGAAGTGGAGGTCATTGAAAAGACAGATTCCATCACCTTTTCTTTAGGCGAAAAATCAAAGGATCAGTCCCTCGAGATAGATATGGCTGAGTTCGACATTCTCATACCCAGGGCCATCCATTCTTTGTACAAGGAAGGGTATGATAAGATAAAAATTCTGCTTAAAGGGCCTGAAGATATACAGCTTGTTCAGCATGCAATGGGGAATGAAACAATAGGTTATGAAATAGTAAAACAAGAAGGGGATTATTGCAGCATAGAGATAATATCGGAAGTTTTAAAAGAAGGTTTTGATGATATATTAAGAAGGATATTCCTTACATCGCTCATGCAGGCAGAGGAAGGCTATGTTGCAATAAACAATAAGGATCTCGTAAAATTGAAGAATTTACGCCTTTTAGAGGAGACAAATAACAGATTAACGACATTTTGCAGAAGAACATTAAATAGGAGGCACCATATCGAAGAAAATAAACGAACTTTTCTTTATGTCATCATAGAACAATTGGAAAAAATATCAGACGAATATAAATACCTGTTTGATTATCTGATAAAAAATGATTATGGGGTCAATAAAGAGATCATGGATTTTTATAAAAAAACAGGGGAGATGCTGCGATTGTTTTATGAATCATTTTATGCTTTTGAACCAAAAAAAATCGTTAAGATAGCAAAACTAAGAAAATCAATGGTGAAAGATTTTGATAAATATCTTGGAAGAAAAAATAAGACTGATGAGATTATACTGCATCACTCCATCGTGATTGCCCAGGAAATCTTTAATCTCATAGGGCCGCTTATCGCCCTAAAACATTAAGCTACTTTCTTTTTAAAGAACCACCCATATAATCAATAAAACTCTTTTTCATTTCAACAAACTTTTTTTCTTCCATCATGCCTATGGCCCTGTCAGCAAGTTTCTGCGCAACATCATAATCCTTATGGAAAAATCTGCTGCCTGCAAAACCGATTGAATAAAAGAACCTATGTGCAAAAAATGACCTCTTAAAATCAGCAAATTTACATTGCTTGTCATAACATTCCACAAAATGGTTGTAATACCCTTCAAAAGGCCCCATAGGATCAAAATTGAATGAAGGATTGTTCAGGGTTCCAGCAGCATCCAATGTCGGATCCCCGAGACAGCACTTCTCATAATCGACTATTGAACCGCCTTCAAGGGCATTTGTCTCATACATATCCCCATGTATAAAGAAATCCTGGCCAATAGTCTCGCCTCTTATAAAATCAAGCATCAATCTTGAAAGCTTTTCTGAATCCTTACTATGGCCGAATCTGTCAAAAAGCCTCCTGTTGAGATCATGCTGATAATCAAATTTTCCAAGGACAACTTTGTATTCCCTCCTTCCATCAAAAACATCAATTTTGTTCGTGCCATCGAGTTCCTTGGTTATTACACCATGCATCTCTGCAAGCGTGAGGAGACACTTGAGGACGTTTTCTTCCATGGCAGGGTTATCATAACCATCTTCCATACCCGCATCCCTCAGGTTTCTTCTCCCCTCTGTTTTTGTGATAAGATAGATATTTCCGTCTGAATGGCCAAAGAAAGCAACGGGCTTTTCTATCTTCGAAGCAGGATTATACATTTTTAATGCATTTGAGACAAAAGTTTTTATTGCAAATTCATTCTTTAGCCTTGTTTTCTCTGATTCCATACTCCTTTTTCCATCATTGCATTTTATGAAAAACATCTTCTCTGTTATGGGGTTGAAAGAGTCTACCTTCACAGGATTGGTTGAATTGCCATAATTTCTCAGATTTTGCATGAAATTTGGATCATTTTTCATCATCTCTATCATCTTATGGTAATATGGTTCCGCTTCTTCTCCTGAGTCATATACAAAATCTAAAAGCATTGCAAGAATATGGTTCATCCCAGAAAAAGAAGGGTTCTCTTTCAGGAAATCACCGCACATTCCGATTACATCATCCACTGAATTAATTTTATTTAACAGCTCCACCAAATTTCTGCGATAAATGATTCGGTTTGGTTCGAGAGCTATTGCTGAAGTCATGTTGTACAGCGCTTCAGGGAATCTTTTCATCTCCATATAAACAAGTGCCAGACCGTTATATGGGGGGCCATAACTGCCATCTATACTTAACGCTTCCAAAAACTTTTTTTCCGCTTCTTTGAATCTGCCTTGTTTGAAACGGATGACGCCCAGGCAGTGATGAGATGCCGATTCCTTATAAAAAATAGCAAGGGCTTCATCGAATTTTTTTTCCGCATTTGAATAATCACCTCTCTCGAGAGATACAACGCCTAAACCATGCGCCGGTTCAAAATTTGTCGGATCGAGTTCTCTCGCTCTCTCAAAACACACCGTCGCCTCAGCATATTTTTTTTCAAGAAGATGGCTGTACCCTTCATTTAAAAATAAACCCGCATCATTCTGTGTTATCTTAAACCCCTCTTTTATGCATGCCAATGCTTTGTCTGGTTTTCCCATCTCATTGTAAACCTTGCTCAACCAAGAAAATGAATCTGTAAAACAATCATCAAGAGATATCGCTTTTTTAAAGAGTTGTTCTGCTCTTTTTAAATTATTTTTTTTGCATTCTATCCTCCCAAGACTAAAATATCCCAAATGGTCATTCGGGTCGATACTTAAAATTTTATTGCATATATCCCTGCCAAGCTCTAATTCATTCAATACTATCGAGATATGCACTATCCTCTGTAATTCTGTGCTGTCATTCGTTTTAGAAGCTTCCTTCAATAATCTGACTGCATCCTCTTTTTTGTCTTGAAGGATTAGGACAGATGAGATGCTTATCAAACCGGAAGCAAGATCATAACCTGCTTCAATCGCCTTATCAAAATAAAATATTGATTTTTCATATTCTCCTCTTTTAAAGTATACCCCTGCCAGGCTATTTAAAGTATTTTTGTTATCATTATTCAATTCAAGGGATTTCAAAAAGGCACTTTCTGCTTTTTCCAAGTCTCCCTTATTAAGATATATGTTACCTAAGCCGAGATAAGCGCTTTCAAACTTAGGATTTATCTCAAGAGCCTTTTTAAATGTCTCCTCTGCCTCATCGAATCGCTTCAATTGCCTGAAACAAGAGCCCATCTTATTATACAATTCAGTATTCTTAAATCCCATCTCCTCTGCTTTCATGAAATGATCGACTGCTTCTTTGTTTCTGCCATTCCTTTGGAATATCGTACCAATACTATAATGCAGATGATGCGGATTTTTAGCCCCTTTCTCAATCGCCTTTTTCAGATAAAGGATAGCCCGATCATAATTTTCTGATAAAAAGAGGATATTACCAAGATTGGATAGATTATATGGGTTTTCGCTGTCAATCCTGCAGGCTATTTCCGCTTCCTTTAAGGCTAGTTGCATATTGCCGGTTGCATGGTAATAAAAGGTGAATCCCCTATGTACAATATCAGACTCTGGGTTCATCTCTAAAGCTCTTTTAAAGCAGATCTCTGCTTCTTCCGGGTTTTTGTTTTGTAACAGCTGCACCCCTTTGTTTATCAAATCCTCCAATAGACTTCCGCCTTCATTATCATCATCCATCTTACCAAGCCCCATTAAACTACACCCCCTTATAGTAGTAAATCCTATATAAATCTTTCCTTTCCATATTCGCCCCCACCTAAAACGCTTCAAAAAGCCCTTCCCGGCGCCTTTTACATGCCCTCTGCAAATCCTCCGGATTTCCCCTCTTTTTCCGGAAAGTTTCCGATTCTGCACATCTATCTCCGGAATTCCTCCGGTTTTTTCCAGTAAAGGCTTATTAAAAATGGAAACATGATATTCTCATGAGAGTGATGAGAGCAGAATCATAATGATGATGTTTTCGGCATATAAAGCAGAACACGCTTTCAATCATTTCAATGGAATTTTCAATAAGTTTTTCAATGAGGAGGAGGATGAAAATGGGACCAGGAGAAAAAGAGAATAGTTCAGGAAGCTGTGCAGCAGGGCATGAGATGGGAAATGCAATGGGGCAGGGTTTGATGATCGAGGATGAAGGGTCAGTTCAGGATCCGCAGCAGGAACAGACGCTGCATCAAACACCAGCAGAAGAGTTCGGATTGAGAGAGCAGAAACTTTCTGATATACTTGAGAACCTGCTCAACCTGGAATCAGGGAAAGCAAAGGATATCGTTCTCGACTGCATAGGAAATGACAAGCAGGTCTTCATAAACAAATATGAAGAGCATATGAAGAAGAAGCAGGAAGAGGACAACATAAGATATCTTGAGACCCTCGAGAAGAAGCTTGCAGGCATAGACAGGAAGATACAGGATATATTCGTCACTGGGAACTATGAGGACCATTACAGGCTGCATGAGAAAGCGGTCATCTATATCGCCGGCCAGATAAGCGCAAATTTCAAAGACAAGGCGGCAAGAAAGATAAACGCTGATGTCGGCGCGAGGCAGGCAGAGAGGGTGATGAAAGAGCTTGAAACGCAGATAATGTTCTATGAAAAGAAATTTTCCCGCGAAAAGGGAAGGGAAGAGGAATACAACAGGCAGATAGATGCCCTTGAGAAGGGCCTGAGGGATGACAAGTTCGAGCTTGATGTGCTTTCTAAAAGCATCTCCAAGATTGAAGAAGAGACGAAGAGGCTGCAGGAAGGTGGAGCATCAGGAGGGCAGGAACAAAAAGTATCAGGACAAGTGCAGGCAGCAGGGAATGCTGAAGCGGCCAGCGAGATAGCAGCCATGAGGAAGGATCTCGGCAGGTTATACAGCCAGCAGCGCGCAGCAGCAAGGCGCATCAACAGGGATTCTGCTATCTATTCATGGAAGCAGTCATTCTACATGAATATGGATCTCGCAAGGGACGAGAGCGAGCACGTGCTTGAGCAGGCGAAAAGCCATTATGACATCCTGGACAGCATGATAAAAGACTACAGGAAATGCGGGATCGCAATAGAGCTTAAGGAAGGGAGGATACTGCTGCGCGAGATGAGGAAGATGCAGGAAGGCCTGAAGCAGATACAGGAGGATTTCTCAAGCACCCTGATAGAGAGCGCTAAGATGAGAGGCTGTCCGCCGAATGGCCTTCCTGTCTATCCTGCCAGCGCATCTGATGGCGCAAGGAATGTCATGGACAAGATGAGGCAGGAAGAATGCCTTAGGGCATACCAGAATTTCGACAACCTGTTCAGCAGGAGAGAGCAATGAAGCGTGGCTGAAGCATGACTGCCGCAAGAAGCATAAGAGTGAGCCAGAGCGGTCTTGAAGAGGCCATAAAAGAAGGTTTTTCCCAGATAGCCAGGTCATTCGTAGATGATACCATAAACAAGAGCAGCCAAAAAGATGTATTGAGGGCCGCTTTCGCGGATTTTCTCGGCACATACAGGGCAGTGAAGAGATCACTTAAAGATGAAGGAGGATTGATTGCAGGAGGCATCGCAAGTCCATGTCCCCGTCTTGGCTATCTTGAGAAAGAAGCCCTGCTGGATTCATACTCTGCGAATATCGCTGCGAATGAGGCATTGTCTCTCATGTCATCGAAAGGCATCACAAAGACAAAAGAGATGAAAGGCCTCATGAGGAACAGCCTTGACTTCAGGAAATATGAGAGGGATCCCCTCCTCAGGGAAAAACTAGTGATTGGGGAGCTGATGACAAGATATCTCGAAGCGGCTAACAGCATTAACCCTGGGATGATATCAGAGCTCACTGTGAATTATTTTGAATGGGTCATTGCGCAGACAGCGAAGATCAGGGACTCTGCTGCAGACCCGTCATTCGATAGCGCGATCAAAAGCAGCCCCGTAATCATGCCATCGAATAAGACCTATTCAGGATTCATAACTGGATCAATCATTGAGGATATTGCAGAAGAAAAGATCAAGAAGATAATGGCGGCAGGGAAAAAAAATCAGGCCGCCAGGCTTAATGGAGAGCATGATATGCAATATCATTTCCTTGCGAGAAATCTTCCTGACATCACTTTTGATGACATAGGCGGACTGGAAACGCAGAAGGGATTGATCTATGATGCGATAAGGCTGCCGATAGAAAGAAGGGAAGAGTTCAGGGAAAAAGGGATTGAAGCTCCGAAAGGCCTCATATTCTACGGGCCGCCTGGCACTGGAAAGACATTCATAGCGAAGGCCCTGGCGAATGAGATGAAGCTGCCGTTCTTCTATGTCTCTGGCCCTGAATTCAGGAAGAAATACCTTGGGGACGGCCCGATGATGGTCAGGCAGCTGTTCTCTGATGCGAGGGCCCTTGCCCCAAGCATAGTCTTCATAGATGAGGTTGATGCGTGCATAATGGCAAGGGATTCTGACGATGGGAGATATTCCATGGATGTCGTGAACCAGATGCTTGCAGAGATCGACGGCTTCAATCCGCTTGATTCTGTGAAAGTGATAGTCGCGACAAACTATTATCATCTGCTCGACGGGACATTCTGCGACAGGTTCCCTTCATACTATCATGTCGGATTCAGCCTGCCGGACAGGGATTCCAGGGCCAAGGCATTGAAGGCCATGACAAAGAAGATGAAACTGAGGGAGATAGATATCGGCAGCCTTGCAGAAACTACAGAAGGCGCGAACTTCAGGGCTCTCCATTTCATCTGCAATCAGGCAGGCATGTACTCCATAAAAGACAGGTCCCTGTTCATCGAACAGCATCATTTTGACCTGTCGCTTTCTGCATATCTTGGGGATCCAGGAAAGTATGATGCAGGAAAGTAGGAAGATAGGAAGAGGATGCATGAGCGAAGGAAAACACCGAAAAACACTGAAAGAGGCAATGCTTTATGGGAATCGACATAAACAATTATGAGTCTGAAATGACAAGAAGGGTCCTTGCTGAAGCGCTTTATTCCGGAGAGATGAGATTATACCATGACAAAACAATCAGCATGCTTGACAGGCTATGCGCATCAGCAAGGGATGATTACGGCGTTCTTGCCGATGTCGAAGAAGCGAAGAAAGCCATGCTTGAAAAAAAGGCATTTGAAAGATATGTCGCAGAGAAAGGATTGGCTGGCAGCGAAGATGCCATAAGGATGATGAAAGAGATCGATCTTGCTGTTGATTCTCTTGCGCAGGAACAGGCAGACAATATTTGCAGGGCATTGTACTCAGGCAGGATGCAGGACATCGGTGATGCAGTGAAAGATGCAGAAAAGGACCTTAAAATAAAGATTGAAAAAAAGGAAATCACACATTCGCAGCTATCAGAGATGAAAAAAAGATACTATGCTATTGCAGAGATCCTGGATATATGAATGGATAATATCGATAGAGCCTCGTGATATTGCTGCAAACCTTTATTCAGCTTTATTCAGGACAGAGCCCAAACCCCCGCAACCTTTTTAAACAATCCTTCTAAACTTCCAGCTATGCGGGGATGCCGGAGCGGTCAACCGAAAATCCAGAGGATTTTCATAGGTCCTCAGAATCTTCGGACCAAACGGGACAGGCTTAGGACCTGTTGGCCTAGCGCCTACTGGGGTTCAAATCCTCATCCCCGCAGTTTTTTAATAAAAAACTGGGAAAAACAAAACTAGGACCATGAGCGAAGCGAAATGGTCCGAACTGGATGTAATAACTATCATTTCTTATGAAACTAGTGTGTGCTTTCGCTTATTTAATCGCGCACATCCGTATGTAAGGGTGGGATGTTTTTTTTCGTGGGGTTTCCGAAGGAAATCCCCACTGGGCTTTGCCCTCGAGATGGGCGTAACCATCTCTGGGATGGCGATGGATTCATGGATTTTGGGCGGGGTACTTTTTGAGGAAAGAACAAATAAGCTCTAAAATAAACTTTTGGTAAGAAATAACAATAAATTCAACAAACGGCCCACTATATCACCTTCTTTTCCAATTTGGACCTATAAAATAGCTATTTGACCTCTTCGTTCCGCCATAATTATATAAATCCTGCCCACTTAAACACCTTGTTCATAGATTGGTTATCCGAGCAATAAAAAGCCATAAAGGGTCAATCTAGCCTATATAATAATATAGGCTAGCCAAAAAGGCACCAAAAAACGAAATCAGCATTAGTGAGTGATGAACTGCTGTATGCTGGTTATTGTTAGGCAATACGGCCTAATAGTTGTTTTAAACGCCTTTAAACCCAAAAAGAGCCAAAAGCTTTATAAACCAAAGTGGCTTTTTACAACAAAGCCTTTATTTCTAAGGCTAGGATAGCCAATTTGTAGACGGATAGCCAAAATAGATAGCCAACAAAGAAAGAACACAAGAGGTGTTTTAAGTGAAAGTGCGCAAAGCAATAAAGAAGATAGCGGCACTTGGCGCAGGAATCACCATGGTTGGTGCAACCATACTGGGCGCAATGGCAGCAGACCTGTCAGCATACCCAGCACCATTCGTACAGAATGGTCAGTTTAATGCACTGATCATAGTGGGCGACCAGGCAGCAGCTCAGGACGTAGTCGGCGCAGTGGATGTAGGTGCAAACCTGCAGTTCGCTATGAGACAGGAAGTCGCTGTTAGCGGCGGCGGAATGCCAGTAGTGACCATCAGCGAAGGCAAGAAGATAGACAAAACAGGTGACCACCTGAATTATGGAGACGAAATCCAGGACGTACTTGGGGCTCCATTGGACAACGCAGACCTGCCGGTCTTATTGGCAGACAACACATACAACGACAACGAAGGACAGACAGACAACAAAGAAGATTATGAGCAGAGGCTCTACTTCTATGACACACTAGGCGTCAACAACGGAACAGTCAACAAGGGAACTGGCCTATTGACATTCGCAGCAGATTCGAATGGCGACAAGGTAGCAGCAGATTACCTCATGTTTGACGACGATTCTGGCGACTACATGTACAGATACAAACTGTTGTTCGACACATCTGTGGACTACACAAACACATCGACAGACACACCAGCAGCAGACCTTGAGAACACTGTAGTTAAGATACAGGGCGATGACTATACAGTCATAGATGTCCAGTATACTACAACGGATTACAGGGCAAACAAATTCACCTTGCTGTCAGGCGAGACGATAATCTGGCTCCAGCAGGGCAAGACAATCAAGAGGACTGTCAGCGGCGTAGAGCACGAAGTCGAAGTGACTGATGTCAACGATGCAGAGAACATGTGCGGTGTAAGCGTAGACGGCGATGTTGTGTGGATCGACAAAGGAAACACACAGACTGTGAACGGAGTCACAATAGGAGTGACTGACGCAGTAGCAGTGCACGCTCAGCTGCAGGATGTAGATATCTGCAAATTGAACGTCGGAGCAAGAGAGATCATAATAGAGAACGGCAAAGAGATCAAGGTTGACGGAGTCAAAGTCTCTGGTTCTGATGGAGACATCATTGCAGGAGATGTACCCTCACAGAAATGGGATGGATTCAACGTGACTTTCACCCCGCAGGACGCAACATACGTCCCGAAAGGCGGAAGCATAGTTGACCCAATCTTCGGCAAATTCGAAGCAAGATTCGAAGGCGTCTCGAAGACCACAGAGGAAATGACCTTGTCAACAACGTCAGATGGTGCAGAATTCACCTTCTACAACAACAATGGCGACTTGGTCACAATACCCCTCTATATGAACTTCACAGAGAGCGGATCAGGGTCAGTATTGAACCTTGGAGACGACTTCTCGGGCTCAAATTGCGACGGCAGATTGCTGCTTGAGGGAGATAACTGTGATGTGGAAGGAGCAGCATCATTCAACGCTGTTGAGGGAGTGATGTTCTTGCTTGTTACATCAGGCAAAGAAGCACACGTGATGGAGATAGCTGATATCTCATCCAACACAGAAGCGAACACCACAGACATCAAGGACTTGACAACTGGAAAGGTCTACGAAGACAAGAAGTTCACAGTAGAAGCGGACTCTCTCATAGAGCTTGGTTCTTTGGGAACAGTGACCTTAAATATAGGTTACGACGCAGACCCGATCTTCACGGCTACGAACACCATGCTCGGCACAACATCTGAGCAGCAGATAATAGAGACCAAGTACGGAGCAAACCTGTCAATAGTGCCAAGATGGGGAAGCAGCACAACAAGCAATGGCCGAGACACAGTGAACCACACAACATTCGTCATAGTGGAAGAAGAGAACCAGGAAACCAACAACTTACAGTGGAACCTGAGCGTCTTCTGGTACACGACTGATGAAGAGTTGAGGATCAATGCGCCTACATTACAACCACTTGGTGCTACAACACCTGCTTCGCAGTGGAACAACTCCAATGTCAGAGCAAGCAAGAGCGACAAGTATACGAAGTACTATGCAGATGAGTGGGGAACCTTAGTGACCTACGATTCGTACAACAAGAATGATCTGACCTTGGCGTACCCTGATGAGCAGGTCATAGGCAACGTATTCATCGCACCGATTGGAGCGACAGTTACTGGAGCAGGCGGCGGAGAGCTGACCACAGTTACCTTGAACCCGATCAACGTGGCTTCGAAACTTGCAAGCGAGATCGAAGGTCAGGAGAAGACACAGAACCTGATCGTCGTCGGCGGACCTTGTGCAAACAACGCTGCGAAAGTTATCATGGGCGCTTCAGAAGACTGCACAGCAGGCTTCGAGGCTGGCAAAGCTATGATAAAGCTTTACGAGAATGGTAACAATGTGGCTATGCTAGTAGCAGGCTACGGCGCAGCTGACACCAGGAGAGCAACAACTGTAGTTGCAAACTACAAGGACTATGCTCTATCTGGCAAAGAAGTTGTTGTTACAGGTACAAGCTTGTCTGACATAAAGGTCGAGGCTCCACAGTAAAACCTTGGCTAAATTTTTTTCTTTTTTTTTCTTTTTATTCTTCTTATTATCCGCCATTTGTCTGCCATAACGCACAGCACATTTTTTCCGGCAAAACATTTTTAAACCATAAACCAGCATGACCCCTCATGAAACTGAAAGTCCTTATAGGGTCGCCGACATTCGAAGGGAAAGAGTACTGCCTTGAAAGATATGCGACAAGGGTGAAAGAGCTCAGCTATGGCGATTATGACATCCTTCTTGTGGACAATTCAAAGACAGACGCATATTCAAGGAAGATAATGGTATTAGGGATAGATGTCGTGAGGGCAGGAAGGAAAGACAGGGCAAGGGAGACTATAGCTGATTCAAGGAACATCCTCAGGCAGAGATTTCTCGACGGCAAATATGATTATCTCCTGAGCCTTGAGCAGGACGTGATTCCTCCTGTGAATATCATAGAAGTGCTACTGGAAGACAAGAAAGACATCGTAGGCGGCCTTTATTTCAATTTTTTCAAGGATAATTACGGCATATCCCAGATCAAGCCTCTGGCATACATGTCTGTCAGCAAGGAAGAGTTTGAGGTGCTGAAAGGCGTGAAATTCAAGGGGACAGCGATACAGGAGAAGATACTCAGCGGGAAGATAACAGGGCCGGAGCAGATCCACAGCCAGCTTTCGATGGATCATGTCAGGGAACCGAAGCTTATGGAAGTCCTTTTTACGGGCCTGGGCTGCATGCTCATAAGCAGGAAAGTCCTCGAGAAAGTGAGGTTTTCATGGGCAGACGACAGCTTTGATGACGCAAAGTTCGCAGAGGACGCAAGGAAAGAGGGATTCAGGGTGTTCGTAGATACCAAAGTGAGATGCGAGCATCTTGTGAACATGGAAAAAAGCTGGAAAGGGATAGAGTATTGATTTGTTTTCTATGATATCGTTACGCTCCTTTTTTCTATGATATCATTTCACAAATTCCACATTTGGCAGATCCTTAAAACCATTGTCCCCTGTCAGGAATTTAACCCTTCTTTTTAATGCGAGAGTATATCCTATGCAATCAGCATACGACAATCTTAAGTCTTTGTTTCTTGTCCTGAATATCATCGCTTCTTTTATAGTCTCATCATCAGGCTCCACGCAAAACTTGAGGAACCCACCATAATACCTCTCTGCGGCAGATTGCCCATGCTTCAGGACAAGGCCGTAATAGAGCTCCATGAGATTAAATCTAGAAGTCAGTAATGCGATGTCCCTCTCAAACCGCCTATAGGCCGGATTCCCGGAGATCATCTCAAAGAAGGCATAAGTGTCGAAATAATATGTTTTCAGCTCCATCCTTTTCTCACCATATCCTTGAAAGCCTGCCCTGACATCCTTTTTCCTTTTGTCTTCAATGAACCGAATATTTCGCTCAGGTCCGCTTTTTTGACCAGTTCGAGCAGTATGCCCTCATCGGGCCCGATATGGTTTTTCTCGACGAATTCCTTTGGGAGGATGATACCTATCGAATTCCCCCATCTCCTTGTTGTCGCCTCGACTGCCATTTTATCACCTTTAGTTATATTTATATATAATTAATATATAACTGATATATAAATCTTTTGTTTATGGTTTTTTAGTTCATTATGCAATAAATATCTTCGGCCTAAAGGCCGAAGTATTTCCAAAAATCCCATGAAACGAAAAAAGACCCCGGTATAAATGCAGAGGTACTGCAAAAAGGGTTTGCAGGCCTGGAAACGCTTTGCGTTTACAGTATTCTGCGATTTTTGATAAAAATCATATCTCTTCTGCAGTGAATATATTATGCTTGGCAGCCTTCATCTTTACCCTTATCTCAGAGCCATTGTTCTTCATGCAGCCATAGACAAGTATAGATCTTTGCTCCGCAGCAGCGATCCTCTCGTTCTTCCTCCTCCCTTCGCAGACCACCGCTGCTTTGACGGTCTCATCCTTCCTGAAAGGCATCGGCAGTTCTTTTGTCTTCTCTATCTTTTCGCAGTATCTCAGTTTCAAGCCGTATTTTTTCTCAAATTCATCTATCTTCCCGTAGAATTCGTCCCATTCAATCTCCTTTGACGGCTTCTTCCCTCCTTTGTGGGCGATGAATTTCTGTATGCCTATCCCTGCGCCGATGGATTTTGCGAATTTTATGAGCTCTTCAATGTCATCATCATTCAGGCCTTTGATCCAGACAGGGGCTATGACCACCTTCAGCTTTTTGTTTTTGCATGCATATTCTGCCATGCCCTTTATACGGCTTATATCATAAGAATTCAGGCCGGATAAGGCTTTTGATTTCTCAGGATCCGGGGAATTGAGCGAGAGGTTCATCTGCGTAAGGCCTGCTCCTTCCAGCTCATCTATGAGCTTTTCTGTGAGCATTGTGCCGTTCGTGATGATAGAGATAGTATCAACATACCCGAACGCAGATATCTTCTCCACAAGAGGTATGATATTGGAATAGAGCAGTGGCTCCCCATGGGGATTGATGAATATCTTCATGCCATCATGCCTCTTGAAATCAAGGAGTTTCTTCAGCTCAGCGATGATGTAATCATCTTCAACGACATAATCTGCTTCTTTCTTTGAGTGCAGGCCTTCCCCTACAGAGCAGAACACACAGTCGATATTGCATCCTGTTATCGGCTTTATCTCTATCATGTCAGAGCCTTTGTCAACAATGCCGAAGTACAAAGTGCCGATGAGGGGGATGCCTGAATTCTGATGGACATAGACTGTTTTCCTTCCTGTCAGCCTGTTCCTGAGATGGGGCATATTCTTCGCGATGAGGCTGTTGAATTTCCTGTCTGCATCCTCCTCTGTGACGCCTTCGAAGGATATCGAATTTTTCTGCACATGGAATTTCCCTATCTTTTCCAGGTCTTTCTTATCTATCATGAACTCGAACAATCTCATGAGCCTTACTGCAACAACTGCTGCAGAATCACCCTTATCTTCAAATTCTAATGTATCAAAATCAAGCTTGGCTGATCTGTTCCGCATTGCTGATATGTTTTTTGGCATGTTCTGTCTTATTGCCTTGTTCTCGGCCCATCCGTGCCCTGCATGAAATGACTTTTGTTTATAAAACTAGTGCAATAAGCAAGGACGATCAGGACAGAGCCTCCCGACTAAAAATCTTTATAAACCCCCTCCACATACAAATAGGAATAACAGTCATATTACATGTATTTGGGGGCCATCATGCAGGAAGCAGTAAATAAAGACGTAAATATAACCTACGAGACTCTTTTTGAGATCCTTAGGAGGGAAAAGAGCAGGGAAGATCTGCAGGAATTGCAGGAATCATTCTTTCAGGATGTCATAGATTACCTTAGGGACAAGACCCGCATAATGGAGACAAGCCAGGGAAAGCTCTTCTCAGAGGAAGAGATGGAGAAGACAAGGGTCCAGATAATGAACATAAGGAAGATCCTAAAGGAGCTTTACGAGAGAAGGGAAAAGAAGATAATATACATGGCTCTGAACAAGTCAAGGACAAAGACCAACATAATCAACACGTCTGTCCTGTTGAAGGAAGAACAAGAGCTTTACGAGAGCGTGAATGATGTCCTGGACAGGTTCAGGGAAGGCATCCTGACAAATGTCCTCGACAAGAAGATGCCTTCAATAAGGAAAAATGATGTCTCTTCGGCCAATGGCATGCAGGGTATGCAAGCCAATAATGCCCCTAATAATGGTTATGATCAGCCCGGCTCAGATGTTTCTGCCGTCTCTGCAGGGGCATCAGACATACCTGGGAGTTCTCCTGGCGATGCAGAGCTGAAACCAAAAGAAATAAAAAAGGAAGCTATGGCCAATAAAAAGACAAAAACCGTAAGATTTTTAAACCCTATGCCAAAGTTTATAGGTCCAGACATGGTCATTTACGGTCCTTTTGAGGAAGAGGACATAGCAAGCCTTCCTGAGGCTGCGGCAAATGTCCTGATTGAAAAAGGCCGTGCAGAAGTCATGGAAAACGGAAACGGGGCTTAAAAAGGTCTTATTCAGCCATAAAAAGGCATTAAATCGATAATATCTGGCTAATATCAGGCTTATGATGCATCGATATCATGCTTAAAGATGTTAACTTAAAGATGCAAAGAAAGATGTTAAAGATCACACAACATATTGATCTTGAGGTGCAAAAATGAAGATGAAAAAACTGGTAAGGAGATACTGCCCTTACTGCAAGAAGCATACAGAACATAAGGTTACACAATCCAAGAAAAAGAACCCGGGATCATTGACCTATGGTTCTAAGTACAGGGCAAGGCTGAGAGGAAAGGCAAGAGGATACGGCAACCTGGGCAGGTACTCAAAGCCGGCAATTACCAAATGGAAGATGACTGGCAAGAAGCAGACAAAGAAGACGGATTTCAGGTACGAATGCAAGGAATGCAAGAAAAGCCACGCCCAGAAAAAAGGATTCAGGGCGAAAAGGATAGAGTTCACGTAATCTGAAAACTGAAAAACAACTGAAGAAAACAGCCGAAGACAATCGAGGATAACCCTATATAAACTGATATGACATACTGATACGACATTCATAGGAGGAGATCATAATGAGACCAGTAAAAGAACCATCGTCAAAATTCGTGAAAGTGAGATGCCCGAAGTGCAAGAATGAGCAGATCATATTCGGGAAAGCATCGATAAACATAAACTGCCTCGTATGCGGCAAGGTCCTTGCTGAGCCTACTGGCGGAAAATCAAGGGTGAAATCAAGAATACTGGAGGTTCTTGAATAAGCGAATAAGCACTCTAAAATGCTCTACACAAAAAAAGGATTCCCTGAAGACAGCGAAATAGTCCTGTGCACAGTCACAAAGATACAGCACGGCTCTGTCTTCGTGACGCTGGACGAGTACGGCCATAAGACAGGGATCATAAACATTTCTGAGATTTCTCCCGGAAGGATAAGGAACATAAGGGATTTCGTGAATGAAGGCAAGAAAAGCATCTGCAAGGTGATGAGAATAGACCAGCAGAGAGGCCATATAGACCTTTCCCTGAGAAGGGTCACAGAATCCCAGAGAAGGGCGAAGAACGACTGGATAAAGCAGGAGCAGAAAGCGGAGAAGATCGTCGAACTGATCGCAAAAGACCTCAAGGTGCAGATGAAGGAGATCTATGACAAGATCATAAACACATCAGGATACCCTAATCTATTCAGCTGCTTCGAGGACGTGTCCATGGACAAGTATTCCCTTGAGAAGATACTCGACAAGAAAGCCGCTGAAAATCTGACTGAGATGATAAAGCTCAAGATAAGGCCGCCTGAATTCTCTGTCGAGGGGCTCATAAACCTTGTGACATACTCTCCTGAAGGCGTCGATCTGATCAAAGAGGCCCTGAAAAAAGCGCAGGGCGAGGATATTGTCCTGCAGTATATCGGCGGAGGGAGATATACCATAAAAGCCACTGCTGACAATTACAAGAAAGCAGAGGATATGATAAAGAAATCCGCTGATGCTGCGATAAACTTCCTCAAATCAAAAGGAGGGGAAGGGGATTTCGTAAGGAAAGGCGCCACAAAGGCCGCTGAATCCTCATGAAACCATAACTATCAAATAAGGTAACTATCAAACAAGGATGATCAAATAAATAAAAAGAAATAAGACGTGAATAAACAAAACATTCTCTGATAAAATGAAACACATAATGAGGTGCCCTGTCTGCGGCGTTTATACCATGAAAGAAGAGCACTGCGGCCAGAAGACCGTAAACCCAAAGCCCCCGAAGTATTCCCCTGAGGACAAGTACGGCGGTTATAGGAGGAAGGCCAAGGGGATTGAGTGAGAATGGGAATTATCGGATAAGCAAATTTTATATAGTTGCAGACAATACTTCTTCTTTCCATTGATATAAATGTTTGTATGAGGAGAGGTGGGATAGTGTGGCAGTATGGTGTGTCTGGATAATGCAAAACTGATTGGGAACGGCACGTCCTCATGCTTCCTGATAGAGCAGGATAGGCTATTATTCTACAAGACTGATGGGACTGATCTTGTAAGCATGATAAGGAGATGGAGCGACCCATTGAGCTTATATCTTCTTTCGATGATACCTTTCAAAAGACATGTTTCGGCTGTACGGAACAGGAGCAAGCTGATTGAAAAGGAGGTCAGGACCCTTCAGTTATGGAAGGATGAAGGTATAGAAGTGCCTGAACTGATAGATTACAGCGATTCTGCGATAACCTACGCATTCATAGACAACAGCAGATCATACAAGGAAGAATTGGGTCAGCAAAACCATGGCGATGCTTTTGAATTGTTCCTTGAGCTCTATGACAGGATAAGGAAAGCTGCGAAAAGGCACAGGAATCCTGATATCCTCCATTCAGACCCGCATCTTGATAATTTCCTCTGTGTTTACGGCCAGAATGGCCAGAAGAAAGCCATTCCCATCGATCCCGAGTTAATATTAAATCCCAGGATGAGTTTTGAGGATATTGACACAAATCTTCTCGTCGACACGCTTGTATCGATCTCAGGTCTCAAGACAAGCGAAGAGAACAGGGAGAGATATATCAGGGGATTCAAGCAGCTTATGACTGAGGAGGATATAGGGAGGATAACATCACTCGATTATTCGGTCCCGCCAGCAGCAATGCATTATTTTCGTCTGCGCGAAGAGTTTGCTTATAGGATAAAGGGAAGGGAGAAAAGAAGGCCGTTGGCAAAAATAACGGATTTCATAGAATATTATGAAACAAGATTGAAGGGCATATTGCTTGAGTAGGAATATTGCTTGATTAGGATCATGTTTATTATGTTTTATCCCTGGAATCCCAAAATCTGTCCTGTGCCAATATTTATATATCATGTCATTTTCCAGCAACACATGAAGAATCTGAAAATAAGCTGAAAAACAGGCGGGCCACAGATATGATACAGGAATTTGTGATAATGTTCAGGGAGATGCTTGAGATAGTGCTCATCATAGGCATAATCCTCGGCTATCTTGCCAAGACAAGACAGACGAAATACAATAAAGTGGTCTATCTTGGGATCCTTTCTGCGATTATTGCCAGCCTTATGGGCGCATTGATGTTCGAGACCATGGCGGGCGGTTTTGAAGGCAGCGCAGAACAGATATTTGAAGGCACAACAATGCTCATGGGCGCGCTGCTCATGACCTCGATGATAATATGGATGATGAAACAGGAGCATATGGCAGAGGATTTAGAGCAAAAGGTCTCTGTAAAGATCGAAGAAGTGAATAATGTTGGGCTTTTTATGCTCGTATTCGTGTCGATATTCAGGGAAGGGATAGAGATCATAATATTCCTCAGCGCAGCAAGCTTTGCATCTGCAGGCAATGACATTATCGGGGCATCGCTAGGGATTGTTTCTGCAATAGCTGTCGGTTATGCATCATTCATATTGTTTATGAGAATAAACCTGAAGAGATTTTTTGGGATCACAAATATCATACTTATACTTTTCGCTGCCGGCCTGATAGTGTCTTCAGCGCACGAGTTTGATGAAGCGGGCATCATCCATCCTTTAGTCGAGCATGTCTGGGATATAAACCCCGGGCTTAATCCTGATGGAAGCTATCCTCTGTTGCATGACAAAGGCAATATCGGAAGCATCCTGAAAGGTTTATTCGGATATACCGGAAGCCCATCGCTCATGCAGGTCCTGGTTTGGACGGTTTATGTCACAGCAGTTTTAATCGTCTGGAGAATCGGAAATAAAGTGCATAAGGCCGGATAAGAACCCTCTTCTAAGCCATATGCCGCCATAGACCATTATATATTATTAGTTGTTTATGTATTATTAGGTTGTAAAAGGGGCATAAAAAGTTTGTTGCCAATCTTAGCTATACCTATGGAAGATATCTGGATAGATATATCTTCTCGCGCGTAGTAACAGACACAAAAGATTTATAAAATAAAAGCATATCCCCTCTGAGATGGAACACTTATTCGTTGCAAGGCACGGGACACAGGGCATTGATGGTAAATTGAGCGATGAAGGCCGTGCTCAGGCAGCTGTCCTGGGCGATGATATCAACAATATCCTGAACGGAAGCTCTGCATACATACTTTCTTCATCAGCGCCGATTGCCATAGAGAGCGCAAAGACCATCACATTACGCCTTGCAAAGAGGGAAATATCCTATTTGGTCGAAGTGATTCCTTATCTATGGACAGGAGAAGGGGCTCCTGAAGGCAGCTATGGGTCCGCTTTCAATGACTGCAATGGTTTCCTGATGGAAATTCTGAATGGAAGAAGAGAGAATGCTGAAGGCATAATCATAGTCTCTCATCTGGAGGTCGTCAATTTTTTCCCGAAGTATTTCAGGAGAAAAGAGTTCGGCGTGACTGAACATATAGAAACTTTAGGGCATGGTTCTGCGGTCCATTTCGACATTAGGCATAAGACATACAGGATATTAGGATATTGCCGAAGAAATAACAAGGAAAAGACCGATCAAAAGCCGGATTAATACAACATTGATACAATCAATGCCCAATCACCATCTCAGTTACTATCTTAGGATCTTATAGAAGGCGTCGAAAATTGGCGTGTTCGTCGTTATGGAATAGAAATCTATGCCCAGCTTATTGCACGTGTCCGATATCTCGTTCATGTGCCTGTTGAGCTTTGACTGGTATTCCATCCTCAGCCTCGGGCTTATATGGGTCTTGAGCAGCTCTTTTGTCTCTGAATCCATGAGTTTGAGGTCTCCTTCAAGCGTAAGGTCGCTCTCGACTGGATCAAGGACCTGTATCACCTTTATCTCGTGGTCTCCAAGCCTGTACAGGGCAGCCTTTATCTCGTCGATATTTATTAGGAAATCGGATATGAGGATTATCAATGACCTTGAGCCTATGACCTTCTTGTATTTTGCGACCGCCTCATATATCTTCGAATTCCCCTCTTTCTTCGTGTTGTTCAGGTGCATCACCATGCCTGCAAGCTGGTTCATGCCCCTCTTCGGCTTGAACAGCTCAAGCGAATCTGAGAATGTGCAGAACTGGAATTTCTCATTGTCCCTCAGGGCCAGATAGGCGAAACCCACGCCGATCATCGACGCATAATCGAATTTCTTCAGGCCTTTGCCATAATTCATGCTCGCTGAGCCGTCTATGAGTATATGCACCGAGAGGTTCCTCTCTTCCTCATACCTTTTCACATACAGGTCGTCAGTCCTTGCGAACACTTTCCAGTCTATAAGCCTTATGTCATCGCCTCTTGCGTACATCCTGTGGTCCTTGAAGATGAGGCCGCGGCCTTCTGCGACGGATTTCTTCTCGCCGGAATAGCTTGATGTGACCCTCTTATTGATTATGAGGCTGAATCTCTTCAGCTGGTCCAGGAATGTCGTGTCGATCATTTTGATGGAAATTGTGTTTTATTTTTTTATGTTTTAAAATTTTTAGACAAATGTGCTCTCGCTTTGTTCAACCGAGCACATCCGTATGTAAGGGTGGGACATAGGTGGGTTCATATCTTTTGGGAGGGGTAGTTTTTGATGAAAAACCACACTTATTCTATTATAAACATTAATCATCAATCTCAAAAACCCTACTCCTTCACCTTGGTCAATATCTCCTTCACCACATCATCAGCAGACATGCCTTTCCTCTCTGCCTCGAAATTGAGGATTATCCTGTGCCTGAGGACAGGGTAAGCCATCGATTCTATGTCTTCTGTGGCTACGTGGTTCCTTCCCCTTATCAATGCCCTTGCCTTGGCTGCCATTATGATTCCTATGGATGCCCTCGGTGATGCGCCATATTCCATGAGATCCTTCCTCTTCCTGGTCTCTGTGACTATCTTGACTGCCCTCCTCTTGAGGTCATTTGCGATGGGTATCTGCCTTGTGATGCCCTGCAATATGATCAGGTTCTTCTTCTCAAGGATAGGCTTCAGCCTGTGCTCTGTGAGCTCTGCAGAATACTTGTCCACTATCTTGACCTCATCCTCATAATTAGGATAATCGGTCTTTATCTTCAGCAGGAACCTGTCTGCCTGGGCTTCAGGCAGGGGATAAGTGCCTTCCTGCTCTATGGGGTTCTGCGTCGCAAGCACGAAGAACGGAAGATCGAGCTTGAATGTGGTGTTGCCCACTGTCACCTGTTTCTCCTGCATCGCCTCAAGAAGGGCCGATTGCGTCTTTGGAGTGGCCCTGTTGATCTCGTCTGCAAGGACTATGTTCGCGAAAAGCGGGCCCTGCTGGAACTTGAATTCCCTCTTTCCGCCATGATCCTCTATTATGTATGTGCCCGTTATGTCCGAGGGCATAAGGTCAGGTGTGCTCTGTATCCTGCTGAACTTCAGGTCCATGAGGCTGGATAATGTCTTCACGATCAGTGTCTTTGCCAGCCCGGGGTAACCTTCGAGCAGGGCATTGCTGTCGCAGAGCATCGCTGCTATAGTCTGCTCCATGACATCCTGCTGGCCCACCACGACGTGGTTCATCTCGCTGAATATCGTGTCGAAAACGCTCTTATAGTTCTTCATAATCTCCCTCCTTTTTACTTGGTTTTTTTAATTTACTTCTTTTTAATCTGGTTTATCCTTATGTCATCCTTCTTTTTTGATTATATTTTGATTACACACAGGTCATACATCATCATCCTGTCTTATCATCCTTCTGAGAGCTTCCTGAAATAATTCTTTATCAGCTCCTGCTTGTCTTTCTCCACAGGGATCTTCTCATTGTAATTCTTCGATTCGACAGCAGTCACATCTTCAGGTGAAAGGGACTGGAATTCCTCTTCCTCCTGGATCTCCCCTGCCTCCCTTATCACGAATTCATAGGACGAAGTCTTAAGCTCGACCTCAATCTCCTTGTCCCCGAGCTTTGCTATCGATTTCTGGCCATAGATGTCTGTCTTTGCGGCAGAACCGCCTACAGTCTGGGCTATCTGGCCGTCCTTATCGCCGGAATCCTGGCCGCTGCCTAGAGCGCCGAACACCTCCTTCAGTTTGCCGTTGAAAGCATTGAAGCTTACCCCGAAGAATGTTATCGCCACAATCACGAAGCATAGGACTATTATCACTGCTATCTTCTCTAATGTCTCTCTCCTGTTGAAGAAAGATGAAGCAGCGACCTCCTTCATCTCGGATATCACTTCCCTGTGCAGGTCATCCACTACCTCATTCTCGACGTTCGCATAATCGACAGCAGTCCTAAGCTTCACATTCAGCTGCGGATAGAATTTCTCGACAATCCTCACCTTGTTGATCTTTGTCTCCTCATAAGCGGAATACCCGAAATAGAATATGGCCGGTATCAATGCCGCCATCGGCGGCAGATCAAATATTATCAATAGGAGATAAGTTATGAGGAAGACTATCACTGCGTCCATGAAGATGTAGAACAGCGTTATCCCTGCAAGAACGCCCTTGATCTCCCTCACTACATTTATGAATTGCTTCATCTTGTTCTTTTAATGTTCTTTTAAGCTGTTTGTTCTTTCAGGCTGTTTCGATTGTCCTTATCTTTACTATCATCTTCAGCATTCACCTATCTTCAACTGGGGCAAGTGCACAATGCTTTTTCATCCTCACAATCACCCAGCTTGCTCTGCAGGCCTCTGATCTGCAGCTCAAGGCCGTTTATATTGGCATTTAATTTTTGGATCTCTGTGTTAGCGTCCGCAAGGTTCTGTGCTGTCTGGACAAGCTCATTTATGGTCGATTCAAGCGTAGATTTGGTGTCATCAAGCTCATTCTCTGTTGATTTGAGGGTATTTGTCACCGCAGTATACTGTCCTGAGAGCTCTGTCTCCCTCTCTTCTTTTATCGTCAATTCAAGTGTTGTCTTGTTTAGGTTCGTCCTTTCGCTATTGAGATCCGCAAGAAGCTTTTCCACTTCTGCCAGTTTGGTGTCATAGCTTGTGGAAAGGTTCTTATAAGTGGACTGGTAGTATGTCGTAAGGCCCGTTATCGAGAGCACAACAACCACTATCACAAAAAGAAGGAAAATGTTCACGTTCTTCCTCATATATGCCATGTTTTCACCGCTTTTTAAGGCGCTTAGGGCCTTTATTAACTTTTTTATAGGTTTTATGTGCTTCGAAGCTATAACGAAGCCATATATCGCTTATTTATTTAAATATTTAACCTCACATTTACTGTTTTTCATTGGATTATCGCCCAGGCTCATTCTTCTCATTCTTTTGTGGTCTCCCATATCCTCCTTACGGCTATCTCTATGAGCAATAAGAGCATGGCCATGAGTATGAACGGCCATCTTATGAACTGCTCGCTTGTCTCGACCCTCTTTGAGACCGATTTTGTCTTGTTTATTATGCCTTTGATGTCATCAGGCATGAATACGTCCCCGCCTGTGGCCCTGACAAGGTCATAAAGCTCAGGATTCATGCCCACATTCTGGAGCTCATCATTATAGCTTACAGCCACTTCCGTGCCGAATATGTCATAGAATCCTGCCTCTTTCGGGTTGAATTCTCCCTGATACTTGTTATCATCTACCTTCGTGAAGTTTATCAGGTCTGATGACGGCGCCTCTTTCGATTTCACTTTGACTATGATGGGCTTGCCAAGCGTAGTGTCTGCCGCTTCGACATAGAACTCATCCTTCCTTTTCGGATCGCCTATGGCCCAGTTTATCATCCTTGTTATGATCTCGGAATTCTTTGCGCTCAGCATCTCTCCTGCCCATTTTGTCCCGTCATCAGTGGCCATAGAGACGACCCTTCCAAGGCCGTATCTCCATACGGTTATTATGGGCTTGCCGTCGCATGTCACAATAACGGGATTTGAGCTGGATTTTGGGGCGACATAATTATATCCTGTGAGTATGGCATCCATCTCAAGGCCCTCTGTTATGAAATGATTCTCATCCAGTATCCTCACCCTTTTCTTCTCATCATTGCATTCTGCGTCCTCTTCAGGCTCTCCGAATATTATCTTGAGCTTCTCTGCATTCTTAGGCATATAGAAGCTTCCGCCGCCTATCGAGGCTATGCTCTTCATCGTGCCTTCTGAAGTGTCGCTGCCTACGCCGACTGCAAAGACAGTTATGCCCAATCTCCTTGCCCTCTCTGTCATCGCAAACGCAGCTTCAGGCGAGTTAGTGACGCCGTCTGAGATGAGGATTATGTTATTGCTGCCTTTAACCTTATTCAGCATTGAGATGGCCCCCTTAAGGCCTTCGCTGATGTCTGTGCCTCCTCCGTCGACAAGCCTCATGATCTGGTCCTCAAGCCCGGATTTCTGGTTCAATGGCTCCAATGGGGAGACCTCATATGAATTAGTGTTGAATACTATTATGCCTACTTTGCTTTCGCCTTTGATATATTTAAGTATGTTTACAGTAAGGGCCTTCTCAACGTCCACTTTCTTGTCTCCTGAAGTCGCGCTGAACCTTCCCCCTGTGCTGTCTGATATGTCGACAAGTATCACTACATTGACGCTCTCATCCTTTATGCCTTCTTTCTCGCTCTCCATCGTCTTCACAGGAAGTATCGTCTCAAGCAAAGAGTTCCTATATCCTCCTGTGTTATAAGATGTCTGGCCGCCTATGACGACAAGGCCTGACCCGTTCATCACGAAATTCGACAGGGCCTCATAATTCTCGCGGGTTATCTTCTCTGCGCTGATATCATCCATTATCATGGCGACATAAGGCTCAAGGTCAGACGGGAATTCCTTCTCCCTCTTGAAATTGTACAGGTCCATCATTATCGAGTAGAAGTATGATTCTTTCTCTGCCATCATGTACAATGGCGGCCTTGCAAGTATCTCCACCGTCTTATAGAATGCGTTGTTCTCAGGGAAGGAGTCGTCTTCAGGCTTTATATCGAGCTCTGCAGTTATCTTGTGGTAGCCCTCGCCCATCTTCTTCGAGAACCTGAATGTGTTCGGGCCTTCTGCCTCTTCGCTCAAGACCTCATCCTGGCCTATCCTCACCTTCACCTTGTAAGGCTTGGGCTCTCCTGCCTGCGTGACCTTGACTACAAAAGTGGTCTCTGTACCCCTTATCGCCTTATCTACGCCCCTGACCACTATGCTTGTGTCGGGGTGTATGGGCTCTAAGTCCAATGCGCTGATCGTCGAATTGATGTTTGCAGCGAAAAGTATCATATCCCTTAGGTTCTTCCCGAAGTTGTTCTGGCCGTCGGTTATCAGGAGGATATTGTCATTGCCTTTCAGGCTGTTCAATATCCCTCCGCTTATGTCTGATTTCGTGCCTTGCGCGATATATTTCAGTGTAGCAGGGAATGTGAGGTCGAGGTCATCCTTGAGTTTCGGCGCTATGCCCTTGTCGAAGAGATCGAATGATGTCGAGTTGTCGGCAAGTATCGAGATGGAAAGATCCCCCTGCACGACCTCATCTTTCATGATGAAAGGCGACGCAAAAGCGACCCCTATCAAAAGCAGCATCAATACCCTTGATATGACAACATATATCCTTATCCACTTCCTTTCTTTTATGTAGGCATCTTTCTCCTCTTTTGTCCTGAATTTTATGAAATCCCTCCTGATGAGATACCAAAGGCCTATGCCTATGGCAAGGAAAAGGAAGATTATGCCAGGATTTTTCATGTTCTTCAGCAGATAGAGGTGTTTAGGCAGGCTTATCACATTCAGGAATACATTCTTCATGTAATTCAATATTTCTGATATTATCGGGTATGCCATCTTATAGGTCACCTATGTATTTCACGTATGCCATCTCTGCCAGCAATGAAAGGACGACAAGAGCAAGCAGGTACATCTCAAGATTCGTCTCCTTCTCGCGCTGGACCTTGCCTGCCTTGTAGGAGTCGTGCTTCATGGTCTGTATGTTCGTCGCCTGGTAGATGTCCGACTCCTTCTCATTGAGCAGGTTGGCGGCTATCTTGAGGCTTCCGACCTCATAAATGCCCTCCTTGTCCATTATTATAATGTTCGCCTTGATCGTGCCCTGCGGCGTCTTGACATCCATCTGCGTGTTCGTCGAGAGTATCTTCCCGGTCTTGTAGTTGAATTTGGATATGTCATCCGTGTTCATGAGGGAATTTATCAGCTCGTTCCAGAAGACAGGATAGGATGGCGATGCCTTGAAGCTCGATGAATCATCGAATATCCCGTAATAGACCACGTTCCCTGCGCCGATCTTCATCGACGCTATTATGGGGGAATCGCCTGCCATCGCATATATCACTGAGCCGTTCTTTGCAGTGGCTGTGAAATATTTCAGCGTAGTCCCGTAATCTATCGAGCTCTCTCCTGCAAAGTCGTATTTGTCCTCATCTGAATCTGAATAAGAATATATCTTCACGTTCTCTTTCTCCTTCTTTTCCATCAGGTATACAGGGAGGGTATCGAGGAAATCTATCTGCTGCATCGTGTCCTGCGCTGCAACTATGAAATGCTTCCCTGATTCGACATTCTTCTTTATCTCATTTATCGTGCCTGTGAGCAGCTTGCTCTTGTCGACATTAGACATTATCACGACGTCAAAATCCTGCGTCTTTGGGAGGATCGGCGGTTCGGCTATCTTGAGGGTGATGTCTTTCGAGGATTCAAGGGCATATTTCAGGAATGAATTCACATTGTTCGTTATCAGCAGGACGCTGATGTCTATCTTGTCGGGCGCGCTTATGTAAGCCTTGTTGTCGGCATCAAGATCATCGCTGTCCTCTATCCTAATCTCTGTTATGCCCGGCTGCGTCTCGAAATTTATCGTCTCGACGGAATCCGCAAGGAAGGTCTTTGACATCTTCTTTATCTCCTTGTTGCCGTTTATCACGCTTACAGTAATAGCCCTGCTCTCCTTGTTGTAATTCTTTATGTATATTAGTGTATTGTGCTTCTCTATCGAGAGGTCTATTATCCCGAAGTTGCCCTTGTCGGGCTTGCCTGAGACATCGACGAAATCGACCACTGCCTTCTCTGCCTCGAGTATCTTCCTCACAACATTGGGGTCAGGGCCCTGGGTCTGCATGAAATCGCTCAATACGAGGACCCTTCCTTCCTGCCCGTTGAGGATGTCCTTTGCCATGAGCATTGCATCGCCTATATTCGTGCCTATATCTTTTGCCTTCACTGAATCAAGCAAACTCTTCGCTTTTGACCTCGAACCCCTGTCAAGTACGACTAATGGCGTCTCTTCTGCAAGGATTATGCTTACGTCGCCTTTAAGGGAATCTTCTGCGATATTCACCGCTTCGCTGAACCTGCCGTCTGCCTGCATGCTCGCAGAGACATCAAGCACAATCACTGTGTTCTCTGCTGTGGTGTCATAGCTTGATTTTATCGAAGGCTGCATTATTGAGAATGCGAGGCCCGCTATCGCAATAAGCTGAAGAAGGAAAATCAGGTTGCGGAGGAGCTTTTCAAGGAATGATTTCTTCTTCGCAAGGCCTGTGTCCTTCAGGAAAAACATGAGAGAAGGGAGCGTCATATCCTTCGGCCTGGGCCTTATGAGATAGATTATGATGAGGGCAAGAACTCCTAATAGGGCATAGTAGCCTGCAGGGTTTCCAAAATACATATTTTGCCTCTTTTAATGACCGTTTAAGGGGTTTTTATATACTGGTTATATATAAAGGTTTTTGGGTGATTGGGGGTGTTGTTGGAATTGGTGAGGATATACTTATTTCCCATAGACAACATCGTGATGATCATAATCTTCAAAAGAAACAATCCGGTTTTGATGGTCTACTTTAAACACCAGGACAAAATGCCCCAAATGTATCCTGTTAATGCCCTTCATGCCATATCCTAAAAATTTATAATTATGCCCGGGGTCGGCCAATATTGAGTCCATCTTTTTCCTGACTTGGGAATAATGGGGTGGGTCTTTTTTCCTGAGTTTTGCCAACTTTTTAGTGATTTCTTCACTGTATGAATCAACATACATTTATGCTACCTCTTTTTCAAATTCCTCCCGAGACAGGTGTTTGCCGCTTATGATTTTAGCTAATTTAGCCTTATATTCAGGCCTTAATTCCGGTTCAAGGGCAGTCTGTTCATACTCGCCAACAACCAAGTTTATGGCCTCAGACTTGTCCTTCAGGCCAAACTTAGCCTTTACTATATTCAGAACCCTATTTGCGTGTTCATCTATATTTATTACAGCTTGTACCATATTATATCACATATATAAGTATATATGCCTTATATATAAATGTTTCTATCTTGAAGCCTATTTACGAAAGGGGGCTTCCTTTTGAGCCGAAGATAATCGAGATGTTCAATCCGCAGGAAACGACTATTGAGCAGATTTTGGAGATTAAATGAGATTGTAAAGTTTAGCAACTGAACACTGACAAATCCTTGCCTGGGTTTTCCGAGGCTATGGAAAGATATTTATATCGGCTTGGTTTTTTTGTTTCTGGTGGGTGCATGAATAAAGTTGATACTTATATAGAAAAAGTGATTAAACGGGGAGATAAAGGCTCTGCATTATTGGCTAAGATATGCGCTCCTACATTAAAAAATTCAGAATTCGTTGAAGTTCTTGAAGACGGCATGAATGGGGTGGCTGTATTAAGGATCCCTGAAAGCCATGTTGTTGCCGTCCATTCATCAGGAGGAGACCCCAAACAGGAGAATCTGAAACCTTATGCAGAATCAGTAGTTGACAGACTGGTTGAACAGGCACTGCTTATCGGCGCCACACCTCTGGCGTTCGCAGATGATATAAACTCTAATACCGGAGATATTTCTATGATTACAGAAATAGGGGGGGCTTTGACTGAAAAAGCGAACAGGGCTGGATTGGTCATAATGAACGGGGAGAATGCGATTCTTGGAGCAAGGGTTTCGCCTCTCTATCAGGCAAATATCTCGGCCACAATGATAAGTCTGATTGATAGATCAAGCAAATTCAATAAACTCGATAATGAAGACTTTGTGAGATTGATTCTTGGCGGTGGTACATTTGTAGGGCAAAAAGATGGCGTCAATTATGCAGTATTTGATCCTAAAGGAGAAGCGATTTATGCAAATTGCGATGGTGTAGGAACAAAGGTTGAGTTCTATGAACGTACGCGGAGATGGGAATTGGGCATAGAAGATTGGATGGCAATGGTCTTTGATGATACTATGAAACTAGGCGCAAGGGCCAGGGCTCTTTCCGGTGTTGCGGAGCTTGATGAAGAACATTATGGGGTATTCTCGAAGATAGAATCCCATACTCTTTCTTTCACTAGCAGGAAGCGCGGCTTTGGAAATCTTGCATGCATAATCCAGCAGGAGATTGTTGGAAAAAGGATTTGCGGATTCGCAGATGGCAAGCAGGCATACAACATAAGCGGTTCTGTAGTCAGCACAATAGATGAAGAGAGGCTGAAAAATCCGCTAAAACCAGGCGCGGGGGAGCACCTCATAGCAATCCGCGGAAAGCCAACCCCAAGGTCAAACGGCATAACAGACAAAAGGAAGATAGCGATAAGATTGTTCGGGGAGAATTACCAGGATACAAAGGAAGGGAAATTATTCCTTGAGTATCTGGCAGAGCCTTCAACAGTGCTCTATCCTGTTTTCAAGGAATTGGTTGATAATGATCTGGCGACAAGCGTCTATCATATGAGCGGCGGCGCTTATGACAGCAAGCTTGCAAAGCCATTAGCGAAGCACGACCTGTTTGTCTCAATAGACAATCTTTTCCCTCCGGACTGGAGAGAGCTTGCATTGGTGGGTGCGAATTTCACATCAGCAGAGACATCATATTCAAAGTGGCCGATGGGCAATGAAGGGTTTATAACGACAAAGGATCCTAAGAAGGCGATAGAAATGATAAAACAATTCGGCCTCGAGGCAATAGATGTAGGCATACTTGAAAATGCAGCTGGCGAAAAGACAGGCGTTGAGCTGAAAGCGTTTAATGGGGAAAAGGTATATTTCTCAGGCAGAAATTAAGATTTCCCAACAACAAACTATATAAACAACCCTCCCATATTTTCTATTATGACCATCAACGTAAAAAAGCTCATCGATACCATCCCTAAGCTTAACAATCCTGTGATGATAGAGGGCCTTCCTGGCATAGGCAATGTCGGCAAGATCGTGGTCGATTTCTTGGTTGATGAGATGAAGGCGAAGAAGCTCTATGAAGTGAGATCGCTTTCATTCCCGCACTCCGCTTTTGTCGATGAGAACAATGTCGTTGAGATACCTTCTGTGTTCATCTATTATAAGAAGTTCAGCGAAAACGCAGTCAAGACGAAAAGATCGAAGGCAGGAAAAAGGCAGCATTCAAGGGACATCCTTTTCCTTGCAGGGGACGTCCAGCCTCTGGAAGAGGAGGCAGCCTATGAATTCTCGTACAAGATACTCGACATGCTGAAGGAATTGGGGGGGAAAGAGATAATCACCTTGGGGGGCATAGGGCTCCAGAGCATCCCTGAAAAGCCGAAGGTATATTGCACAGGAAGCTCAAAAGAGATGATCAGCAAGTACACTAAAGGGGTCGATGTCCAGAAGAACCTTTATGGTGTTGTCGGCCCGATAATAGGCGCCACTGGATTGCTGACTGGCCTCGCAAAAGAGAAAGATATCGAAGCAGCATGTTATCTTGCAGAGACATTCCATAATCCTTTCTACCTGGGCATAAAAGGCGGCCAGAAGATACTCGAAGTCCTCAATACAAAGCTCGAATTCGGCATCGACATGAAGAAATTCGGGCACGAGATAGAGGAAGTCGAGAAAGAGCTGATGAAGAGGACAAAGGAGCTTGAGAAGGCATCGAAGGCGGCGAAATCCGGGAAGATGAAGGATGAGGCGAATTATATAGGATGATCCTGTCTGTTTCTGTCTCTTATAAACAAAAGCTTTATATACTAAATAACCACAATAATGGTTATAATAACCTAAATGGTGATTATTTTGAGGCTAAGAGAATTTTTAAAAGAGAATAAGGATGCCAGAAAGATATTCGGCAAGAAAGAGTTAGAGATAATATTCAAGCAGTTAGATGGTCTTCCACTGAAACAGTCGGAAAATAACAGGCTGAGCAGGGACATAAAACCTAAGCTTAAGTTCATTGAGCATGCTGCAGAGTTCAGGAACGAGTTCAAGCTGGGGAAAAACCAAAACAACAAGAGAATAATCAAGAAAGCAACCGACGCGATCCTTAGTGACAAGTTAAGCGGCAGTATAAAAGCGATCCTCCTTTTCGGCTCTTTTGCAGATAAATCTTTCACATTCAGGTCAGATATTGATATATGCGCCGTGTTCGACAAGGACTTGTCATTGAAAGAGACGACAGAATTCAGGATAAGGATACTGGCGCAGCTTCCGGACAAGGTGGATATCCAGGTCTTCAATTCTCTTCCGCAGAAAATAAAACGGGATATTGCCAGGAACCATAAGGTCCTCTACAAGACCGATAGGTATGATAATACTGATTTCTCAATAAGATATCTGAAGGATGATGATTATTTCATCAGGATGGAAAGGATATTCGGAGCTGAAGCATGAAAAGGATAGATGACAAGATAACGCAGATTCATGGATTCATAAGCCAGCTTAAGGATATAGTCCCGTCCGAGATTGAAGAATACAGGTCAAGCATAGAGAAAAGAGCGGCATGCGAAAGATACGTCGAGAAGATAGTTGAAGCTGCAGTAGATCTCGCTTTCATGGCGATAAAGGCAAAGAGATTTGAGATACCTGAGGATGATGCTGACGCGTTTAACATACTATCAAATCATAATTTCATCAATGAGGGACTGGCAAAAAGACTGAAGGCTGCAAAGGGCATGAGAAATCTGATCGTCCATGAATATGGGAGGATTGATGATGATAAGGTTTTCCACTCGATAACGCAAGAGCTGGAAAAAGATGTGGATGAATTCCTTAAGGAGGTCAAAAAATCAACATGAAAGCGGCAGTATTGTTTTCTGGAGGGAAAGATTCCACTTATGCGGCCTATATGGCCATAGGCGAAGGGTATAAGGTGGAATGCCTCCTAAGCCTTGTGTCTGACAACAAGGCCTCTTACATGTTCCATACAGCAAACATCGAATTCGCAGAGAAGCAGGCAGAAGCGATGGAGATCCCCCTGCTCATCTTCGAGACAAAAGGCGAGAAAGAGGCGGAGCTTGAGGACCTCAGGAACGCGATAAAGTTCGCCATGGAAAAGCACCATATCAACACATTGATCGTGGGCGCAATCGCTTCAAAATACCAGTATGACCGCGTCAAGAATATCGCAGATGAGCTGAAGATCGACGTCTTCTCGCCGATATGGAAAGTCGACCCTGAACAATACCTTGATGATCTCGTGAAGGCGAGATTCGAGGTAGTGATAAGCGCCATTGCAGCAGAAGGCCTGACAAAGGATTTCCTGGGGAAGAGGATAGACCATAATATGATCGAAAGGCTTAAGGAGCTAAACAGGAAACACCACATCCATGTCGCAGGTGAAGGAGGGGAATACGAGACTTTCGTGACAGACTGCCCACTGTTCAAGAAGAGGATAAAAATCCTGAAGTCAGAGACGAACATGGAGAACGTGAATACTGGCCTGCTCGTGATAAAGGAAGTGAAGCTGGTCGATAAGTGAATTAATTGTTTTATTTCTTATGTGTTATTCAATAATCTTTTATATGGCTTATGGCTGCATAATTGTTTTTTGCACAACCACTCGCTAAAATATCTGCTCTTCCTTCACACATCTGGCACCTTGAGGTGATAGGGTGGGATGGCTGATCGTTGCTTCGGTTTTGGGAGGGTTATGTTTGGATGAAAAAAGAGAAAGAGCATTATCTTTAAAATATACCCCCATTGGGACGGTTTTTGATTAAAAAAACAATCTCAAACTAAACCTGCATCATCAAATAATAAAAACTCGCCGCTTGGAGCTACTGAACCTTGCGAGGTTCATACTCAAAAACCGAAGGTTTTTGACTACTGAAAATCTGCGGATTTTCATACTCAAAAATATTCTATTTTTGACTACTGAAAATTGCGATTTTCATAGTCACGTCCGCTTCGCTCGGTGACTATCCCCTTCCTGAAGGAATGAGTATTACGCTCCTCGCCTTGATAGGCGAGTTTTTAGTCTTGAAATGTCAGAAATCAGCAAGGCGATTTCTGAGCATGCTCAAAAACCGCCGACAGAGTTTGCGATGAGCAGGTATTGTTTAATACATTGAGAGCGGTTTTTGACAATTGTCGGACTGAAGTCCGAGGTATTAAACCCCGACAATTTTCAATAAAAAGGAAAACAGATCCCCCTTTCCTCACCAAACGGATACTAAAAAAGTTATATTCTCTCGTTTATATCATGCAGCATACAAAAGTATTTAAAATATTTACTCCAAACACTTAGTATCTGCCGAGGTTATGGGGTGGTATCATACAAAGGATAGAGATTGCACAGAAAAAGGGATTATTTGATGCGCAGGGACACATAGATTCCCAAAGAATTCTGAATGCCCTCGGCATTGAAGTCCCCATCGAGTACAGGAAGGTTTTCACAGTGGACCTTGACCTGACGCCAGAGGAGACCGAAAAACTCAGCAGAGAGCTTTGCCATCCTGTAACCCCTGATGCAGTAATCGGCTCATCGCCATCAGGTGATACTGATTATGCGATCGAGGTCATTTACGGGCCCGGCGTGATGGATCCAGAAGGCCGTTCTGCAAAATCGCTTGCGGAGATCGTATTCGGCAGAAAATTCCCATTTGATAAGAAGATTGCTGTCCTGCACCAGAGGAGGATCAAGGGAAGTTTTACTGATGTCCAGCTCAGGAAGATAGCAGGCCAATTTTATAATGACATAGTGCAGAATGTGAAGGTATTTCCCCGCAAAGAGCTGCAGCAAGGCATCGGGCCTTACATGTCTCCTGTCGAAGTCCCACCACCTGGACCAATACTGCATTATGACCTGAATGCCCGTTTTGATTTTGAAGATCTTGTGAATGAGCTTGCTCGCAATGCAGAAAATAAGGATAAAGCCCGGGAAGAGGCTAAGAAAAAAAGCGACTCCTGGCTTAAGGCTGCGAAAGAATATTACGAATGCGATGTAAGCGAGACTAACCCATCTCTTAATCTCCTGAGGATAAGCGATGGGAGGATGCTTGCCCTCAATCTGGAGGAGATGGCTTCAATAAAGGGGCATTACAGCAGGCCCGACATAATCGAAGCAAGGAAGAAAGTCGGGCTTTCAGGCAAGGCAACTGACGTCGAACTTGAGCTCTTCGGCCAGACATGGTCAGAGCACTGCAAGCATAAGATATTCAATGCGGACGTGTCATACATTGAAGGAGGCATTGAAGAGAGGATAAAGGAAGGCATATTCAACAGATTCATCAAGAGCGCCACTCTTGCAATCCAGAAACAAAAGCCCGATTTCATAAAATCAGTCCTTTGGGATAATTCAGGTGTTGTAGATATTGATCCTAAGGCATCCAATTATGTCTGTTTCAAATGTGAAACCCATAACAGCCCGTCTTTCCTGGAGCCTTATGGCGGAGCGATAACAGGCATTGTGGGCGTGTATAGGGACCCCCTTGGCACAGGCAGAGGTTCCCTGCTTATTTTTGGCGTGTGGGGTTATTGCACAGGATCCATATTTTATGATGGCGATCTGAGGCCGCCTCTTCATCCAGACCAGCTGATTGAGGGCATACACCACGGAGTCCGTGATGGGGGCAATAAGCACGGCGTTCCAAATGCAATTGGCGGCACTTTCTTTGATGATGGTTTCATGGGCAAATGCCTTGTCTATGTGGGGGCAGCAGGCCTTGTGCCTAAAGTCGTTGATGGAAGGCCAGGCTATGAGAAATGGGTCGACCAGGGAGACAGGGTCATTGTCGTCGGAGGCAGGGTAGGCAAGGACGGCATCCATGGCGCAATCGCTTCTTCAGAAGGTTACCATAAAAACACCCCAAAAGGGCATGTGCAGATAGGAGACCCATATACGCAGAAGAATGTCCAGGAGTTCATGTGGGAAGCATTGGCAGAAGGCCTGATCAACTTTTCACAGGACAGCGGAGCAGGCGGCACTGGCTCAGCTGCAGGCAAGACGGTGCGTGATGAAGAGGTATACATTCCTAATCCGATCAACAGGTTCGAGAAAGCAGAAAGTAAATAAAAATATTTTTTTCTTCTTATTATATTTTTTCTTATACTATCTCCATCCCCATCACAGCCCTTGCTATGTACCTGACTGATGTCTCGAGGCTCTTCAGCTGCTCGATGACCATGTGCGCCGATGCATTGTGCCTGTCCTTGACGAACTCATTGCATCTGTTGATCATTACAAGATGGGCGTTCTCTATGTCGAATGCAGTCCTGATGTCTTTCTTGTAATAAGAAGCCATTATGTTGAAGTATGCCTCTTTAATCTCTATGAATATCTTCTCAAGCTCCCTCTTCTCCTCCATGCTCAGGTTCGAATTCGCCAGGTACCTTGCTGTCCTCTTGCTCTTGTCCCCCACCTTCTCAAGCTTGCTCACCATTATCCAGTCCGTAAGCAGCTCAAGATTCGTCTTGCCGAGCTTCTTTGCGAGCCTTGAGTCTATCATGGCAGCCCTTATGACCCTGTACGCGAGATAGACAAGCCTGTTGACCTCGAAATCCCTCTCAGCTATCTCCTCATGGTGGTTCTTCTGTATGCTTGCTACAGAATCGATGAGCATAGACCTCACTATGTTGTCCATCCTCCTTATGAGTGTTATGATGGAGATCTCCTCCATGTTCAGGAGGTCCTTTGCGACGATCTTCGAAGCGTCCTGCTGTATGATCTCAAGGCCGCTCAGGTTCCTGAGGACCGCTTTTATCTTCGGGGCATTCTTCTCTATAGGCCCCTTTATCTCGATGGTATCATATCCGTTAAGATAAGCAGAGACGACCTCTGATCTTATGAGGGTGATGTCTTTGTTGTCGATATCTATTATTATTTGCTTAGGCTCTTCCTTCTTGTCTACCTGGCAGGGGTATATGAGGAGCTCGTCCTTTTTTTCATCTATATGTATAGAGTCCCCTTTCTTCAGCTTGTTCTCCCTTATCCATGCCTTTGGCACTGAAATGACATACGAAGAATTACCAAAAGAGATTATTTTACGCGTTTCCATACAACCAACCCCCATTTTTGAGCATATTTAAGTATATTTTACGGAAAAGCATATACTTACTATACCCCATATATAATATATAGATAAGTTATATATTAATAAATGTTTCTATTAGGTATAGGCAGATAGACATAAATCGGCAAAAAAACAGAGGGGTGATGGAAATGAGAAGGATCAGGTTGATAAAACTTGACGATGAGATTTCTGACTCCCCGTCTGTGGATAATGGCCTATGGGTCTGGGGAGAGGCAGTATAATCCATGTTTTTTTGTTTATGAAAACTGGCCCCGCAGATTAGGTTCTTCGGGGCCGCTAATATATTCTTTAAAGTTGATTTCGAGAACTTTGTTTTTATTAATCTACAACAATCCATTCGCCTCCACCGCACAACTTCCGGATACGGCTCATGGCCACTGTACGGACTTGCACAACTGAGCTGATTTAAAACCAATTGCCCTCCTGCGGTTCTTCAAGCACCTTGAGGTGATAGGGCGGGATGGCTGATCATTGCTTCGGTTTTGGGCGGGGTAATTTTAGATGAAAGAAAAAGAGCACTTTCCCAAAAACTTCAATATACTTCACTAACCCAAAAATCTCAAAATAGAACTACCTACCTCTTCCCAGCTTTCCTGCTCTCGACCTTCTCCTGCTCTGCCCTCAAGACTATCTTCCTGTTATCCTCATCAATCTCGAGCTTGATCTCCTTCAGGTCATTTATGACAATATCGTTCCCTTCAAGATAGAAAGAGACATTGAGATTCCTCACCCTTATCTTCTCCATGTTCGGGAATTCCAGGACTTTCAGCGGCGTTTTCCCCGTCTTGTGGGGATTGTTCTCATTGAACAGGGCTATGACTGCTGTCTTGAAATCATCGTCCTCGTTCGTCCTTGGCTTCCTGCTCAGCATTGCGCATTTAGCCTTGTGTTTCTCTGTCTTTATTGCCAATTTTCCACCCTAAACTGATATAAATATGGTTAAATAGCCGGCTTTATAAAATTAGCGGTCATTTGTTGATCGATGCCGCGATGATGCCGCCCGTCATATAGATCACGAGGCTCAATACGGCCCACCATGCTATCAATCCCGCAGGAAGATTTATGAGAAGATACAGTGACATATAGCCAGGCAGCACTCCCGCAAGGAAAACCAAAAACCCGTACATCGCGCCTTTCTTCGCGCTGCTCTTGAACGGCAGCCTTGAGCCGAGCAGGACATATGTCCCTATGAAAAGAAGCGACCCTATCAGGCCGAATGAAAGCGAGTAATAAAAGAAGCTTGCAGGAGGAGGCCCGGCAGAAGGCATCATCAGCTTGCTCCAGACAGAGGAATAGCCAGGATCAGTGTAGTAACCCATTGTCAGGATTGCGCCTACATTGTTGACTATGAACATAACTGCAAGGAAAACCAAAGCAGAAACAATTATTCTCCACAGACTTATTTTTGCCATGACACCACCTCAGGAAAAGGGAAGATTGAAGGGTTTTTATAGTTTGCTGTTTTTCAGCTTCTTCGGCATTTTCTTCTCGACTTCAAGGACCAAAGGCCCGACATAGAAGCAGTCCCTGCATTCATAATTCCCAGTCTGGCCGCCTGCGCTGAAGCCTATGTTCTCTGATCTGCATTTGGGGCATCTGAGGGTTTTCATTTTGAAAAATAAAACGCAAAAATAATCCCGACTCACTTCGTTCGTCTGGAATTTTGCCTTTATTTAACGGGCCTACAGGGATTTGAACCCTGACACCATGGTCCGAAGCCAAGTATGCTGATCCGGGTTACATCATAGGCCCTTGTGCAATAAAAAAGAATTTTCATTTATAAATCTATCCCTGGGCGTCCGGCCCCCTAATCAGCAAAGTATCGCAGAAATGGGGTCGCATGGTATTTCAATCCCATAAGCATCTGCCCATTTTGCCATCTTAGAATATAATTCTCCCATCATATCTCCTGTCACTTTGCTCCTTTCCCGCAATATCAAAGGAGTGTACATTATGCCGGAAATAAAACGGATGCTTTCGCTCAGGAAAGCTATCTGTTCAGCGCTGCGCGCAGGCATGCTTTTTGGTGATTTGATATAATCCCCAAATGTTCCATAGAATTTCTTTTCAATCTCATCAAACCTTTCTTCTATTGCTATGATGTCCTTGTTCACGATGACTGTCAGTTGTGGCTTCATTTTCACCTGAATCTCCTCTTCAGCGGATGCTCTCCCTCTCCCAGCCAGATATAATCCTTGTGCATGGGCCTTTTCTTCCGCATGTGCTTCATATAATAATATATACTATAACCTACGATTGCCCCGAGAATCACAATGACCCAGATCAAGAAAAACCAATCCATGATATTACCTTTTTCCTTTCAGCGAGCAGATTCACTTCTTCTTCAAGGTTATCTCTATTATGCTCACTCTTACCTGTTTTCCTTCCTTGTTCTCGAATTCCTCTGAGCCTATCTTTATGTCCTTCACTTCGACTGTCTCTTCAAGAAATCTCTTTGCCGCAACCTCTGCGACGTCCACTGCCCTCGCTATGAACTTTCCCCTGGCCTTTATGATCACTTCGTTCGCGTTCTTTGTCGTGAACTGCATGACTACGCCTGTCACATAGTTCATAAAGGGCTTGTTGCCGATAAATACAGAGTTGTCATCTCCCATTCTCTACACCCCCTGATGTTGTGTGCTGTTGCTCAGCTTGTCTGTTGTCGTTTCTTGGTAATTCTTGTGACATATCCTGCAACAATATTCCTTATCTTCTTTGAAGAAAAATCAACATACTGGGCTATAAGGGGCTTGTTCTTGTCAAAGTCAGAAGTAAATTGTTCTCCGTGCTTCTCTACCAACTCCCTTGTTATTCTCTTTGTAAGCTTTGTCTTTATTCGTCCCATAAATACCACCAAATGGCTTTTTAAGCCTTATAAGGGGGTTAAAATGGGGGAGGTTTATAAAGATTGTGGAGGATAAAAATACAATGAACCGGGCAAAAACATTTATATTGAACTGGATGACAAACATATTATGCACATCTCATCCCTCAAGAAAACCCTCCATAAGGAGCTTTATTCCATCCTGGAAAGGAGCATAACCGATCTCAGGCCATGCCAGGAAAAGGCCATAAAAGCCGGCCTATTGCTCGGGAAAAACCTTCTCATATGCTCCCCTACTGCTTCCGGGAAAACCCTTGTCGCAGAGATAGCATGCGTCGAATCGATCCTCAGCAGAGGCGGCAAAGCGATCTATATCGTCCCGCTGACCTCCCTCGCGAACGAGAAATTCAGGGATTTCAAGGATAGGTACGACAGGCATTTCAAGGTCGCATTGTCCATTGGGGAGATAGATTCGTCCGACCCTTATCTTGAGGATTATGATTTCATAATAACGACTAGCGAGAAGCTCGATTCCCTTATAAGGCATTCTGCGCCATGGCTCTCAAAAGTGAGGGTGATAGTCGCTGATGAGGTTCACCTACTGAATGATCCCGGGAGGGGGCCGACATTGGAGATCCTCCTGACGATGGTGAGGCAGCTCTTGCCCAAGGTCCAGGTGATCGCATTGAGCGCGACAATAGGCAATGAGAATGAGCTTGCAGAGTGGCTCGATGCAGAGCTTGTCAAGGACAGATGGAGGCCAGTGGAATTGAAGAAAGGCATATATTTTGACGGGAAAGTGGAGTTTAAATGAATAAGGAGGCTCCTCAATACCCCACCAGTATACATAATTAGTCAACGACATAAGTAACGCATAAAATCTTGCATAAAAATATGTTCGGCCCAAAAGTTTTCCAATGCTTCCTGCATCTCTTCTATCGTTGGAAAGTACTGTGATTTTGTAACCCTATTCTTTGTTACTTTCCAGCACGTTTCTATTGGGTTCAATTCAGGGCTATACGGCGGTATGTGCTCCACGCTTATTTGCGCAGAATATTCGTTCAG